>MDSV01249132.1_pt1 | contig 13186 bp, 11 predicted proteins | sample 810851 | NCBI WGS metagenome assembly MDSV01 (sample SAMN05326640, study PRJNA326480) | marine metagenome | isolation source: seawater | place: Atlantic Ocean: North East | collected 2012 | reverse complement strand
ACAAAAAATAATACATCTTGCCCTTCTTCATCTCTAAAATATTCAGCTAGAGTCAACCCTGTAAGCCCAACTCGCGCTCTTGCGCCTGGAGGCTCATTCATTTGTCCATAAACAAGAGCAACTTTAGAATCATTACCATTTAGGTCAATAACACCCGCTTCTACCATCTCATGATATAAATCATTTCCTTCTCTTGTTCTTTCACCAACTCCAGCAAAAACTGAGTAACCACCGTGCCCCTTAGCAATATTATTGATCAGCTCCTGAATTAAGACTGTTTTACCAACACCTGCCCCACCAAATAAACCTACTTTTCCACCACGTGGATAAGGTTCAAGGAGATCAATAACTTTAATTCCCGTTACCAATATTTCTTTTTCAGTTGACTGATCAACAAATGCAGGAGCTTCAGCATGTATAGGCGCTTTTTTTGCAGCTTTTACTGGCCCTCTCTCATCAATGGGCTCACCAATTACATTAATTATTCTTCCTAGTGTTTCCGGACCTACAGGGACAGATATCGGCTCTCCTGTATCCCTTACTTCTTGACCTCTTACCAAACCATCAGTTCCATCCATTGCTATACACCTAACTGTGTTTTCTCCAAGGTGTTGAGCTACCTCTAAAACTAACCTAGTTTCCTGATTGTCAGTTTCTATTGCATTCATAATGGGAGGTAAAGTCTCACTAAACTGAACATCTACTACTGCTCCTGTAACCTGACTAATTTTTCCTACGGCATTTGATGACATTGCTTACTCCGTTATTTTAAATTAAATTGCTTCCGCACCAGATATAATTTCAATTAACTCACTTGTTATAACTGCTTGGCGTGTTCTATTATAAATTAAAGTTAAGTTATCAATCATTTCTCCGGCATTTCTTGTTGCATTATCCATGGCAGCCATTCTAGCACCTTGTTCTGAAGCAGCATTTTCAAGAACCGCCTGAAAAATTTGAATATTAATATTCTTAGGCAACAGAATTTCCAGAATTTCATCCTGCTCTGGCTCATAATCATAAAAAGTTTCGTCTAAATCACTACTTTTTGACTCGTCAAAAATTTCATCCACGTTAGCTGGTATCAACTGATTTGAGGTGACAATCTGAGACATCACAGATTTAAATTTGTTAAAATATATCTTACATATATCAAATTGCCCACCTTCAAAGAGTTCTATAATTTTTTCTCCTACTTTGACAATGTCTCTGTAACTAATATTTTTTACATCAGCAAAATCAAAAGTATGAACAATTAGATCCCCATATTCTCTTTTAAGCATATCTCTACCTTTTTTTCCTATGCACAAGAGCTTTACAGATTTATTTGCAGATTTAAGGCTATCTATTTCTCTTCTCACAGCTCTAACTATGGATGAGTTAAACGCACCACATAACCCCCTCTCAGAAGTTGCGACAATAAGAAGGTATGTTTCGCTCTTTCCGGTACCTATCATTAGAGGAGAGATACTTTGGTTGTCTTTTACGCCTGAATTAAGTGACTGCAAAACTTTCTGCATTCTAAGGGCATAAGGTCTAGATGCTTCTACTGATTCTTGAGCTCTTCTTAATTTAGATGCAGCAACCATCTGCATAGCTCGCGTAATTTTCTGGGTAGATTTGACGCTACCTATTCTATTTCTTAATTCTTTTAGACCAGACATGCTACATTACCGCTTTAAAAAATTTTAACATATCAAAAATTAGATACAAATTCATCTAGAACACTACTAAGTGATTCAACTGTCTTATCAGAGAGATCCCCAGAAGTTCTAATCTCGTCAAGAATATGAGAGTGCTTCTCCCTAATTAAAATTAGAAGTTTATTTTCAAATTCTGAAATTCTTTTTATTTCAACCTTATCTAGATAACCCTTAGTACCAGCAAAAATAACTACTACTTGCTCCTCAACAGAAACAGGTGAGTACTGAGACTGTTTCAAAAGTTCAGTTAGTCTCTCTCCCCTTGCTAGAAGCCTTTGGGTTGACACATCTAAATCAGATCCAAATTGAGCAAAGGCGGCCATCTCTCTATATTGAGCTAATTCTAATTTAATTGTTCCAGCGACCTTTTTCATTGCTTTTATTTGCGCAGCTGAACCAACACGACTTACAGATAAACCAACATTTATTGCAGGCCTTATCCCTTGATAAAATAGATCTGTTTCAAGGAAAATTTGACCGTCTGTGATTGATATAACATTTGTTGGTATGTAAGCAGAAAGATCATTTGCCTGAGTCTCAACAATTGGCAAAGCAGTTAAGGACCCTCCTCCGTGATCATCATTCATTTTAGCAGCACGCTCAAGTAAGCGTGAATGCAGATAGAATACGTCTCCTGGAAAAGCCTCTCTTCCTGGAGGCCTTCTGAGCAATAAAGACATCTGTCTATAAGCCGTAGCTTGCTTGGTTAAATCATCATAAATTACTAAAGCATGCATTCCATTATCTCTAAAATACTCACTCATTGCACAACCACCGTAAGGCGCAAGGAATTGCAAAGGAGCTGGCTCTGAAGCAGTGGCAGAAACAACTATGGTATATTCCATAGCACCTGCATCTTCGAGAGTTTTCACAACTTGTGCAACTGAAGATCTTTTCTGGCCAATAGCCACATAAACACAATATAACCTTTTCGACTCATCACCAGTATCCCAATTTTTCTTTTGATTTATAATTGTGTCTATAGCAACGGCAGTTTTTCCAGTCTGTCTATCACCAATAATTAACTCCCTTTGCCCTCTCCCAACTGGAACAAGTGAGTCAAGGGCTTTTAGTCCTGTTTGCATTGGTTCATGAACAGACTTTCTTGGAATAATGCCAGGCGCTTTTACATCAACCATTCTTCTCTCAGTAGCTTTGATCTCCCCTTTACCATCAATGGGATTTCCTAGAGGGTCAACAACTCTCCCTAGCAGCTCTTTACCAACCGGAACATCCACAATTGCACCAGTCCTTTTGACAGTTTCTCCTTCTTTAATATTTCTGTCGTTCCCAAAAATAACTATTCCAACATTATCATTCTCAAGGTTGAGAGCCATACCTCTTGTGCCATCAGTGAACTCAACCATCTCTCCTGCTTGAACTTGATCAAGACCATGAATTCTTGCTATTCCATCTCCAACTGATAGAACTTGTCCTACCTCAGAGATTTCAACATCTGCATTAAAGTTATCAATTTGCTTTTTAAGAATTGCAGATATTTCTGCTGCACGGATTTCCATTATCCAGAACCTTTCATTACATTACTTAAATTTACAAGTTTTGTTCTTATTGAACTATCTATCATACTCGAACCAACTTTAATTAAAACCCCTCCTATGAGAGAGCTATCTACTTTAGTTCTTAATCTAAATTTTTTTCCAGAAGTTTTTTCCAGACTCGCCTTAATAACCTCTACCTGTTTTTTATCCAATTTATGTGACGAGGTTATTTCTCCTAAAACTTCACCTCTATTTTTAGATAAAAGTAATTGAAAAGCCCTAATCATTTCTGGAAGTTCGGAAAGTCTTCGATTATGAGAAATTAAACCTACAAAATTTCTTGATAATACATCCATACCAATCCTCTCGGTTAGTTCAGCCATTGTACTCACTTGATGATCTCTATTGATTACTGGACTATTAACCATGTGAAGCAGGTCTGAGCTATCATTTAGCATTTTTGTTATTTGCTCCAGGTCTCTACCGACTCTATCTACAGCTCCCCTTTCGGCTGCCAGCTCAAACAATGCTGTAGCATACCTATTAGATATAGTTGATGTTTCTTCCAAATCTTCTAACAATTTTTCCGTCCCCAAAAAAACATGTTTTTTATATTGTTTAGTTGACCTCAGAGCTAAAAAATACAAAAGTTACAAATAGTCATTTGACTTTTAGCCGGATATCTAGCACACAGGGATGCACTTCGCAACTAGGTCTTTCTGTTATTTTTAGCAATTTAACACCTATTACAGTATTAACATTTTTTGATAAAGTATTGATTTTATTATATAAATTAACGGAAAATAATGCAAGTAATGAAAAAAAAAGAATTAGCTATTTCAGTTAAAAACCTAACTAAAATATATAAAAATGGAGTAAAAGCCGTCTCAGGGGCCTCCTTTGACGTAAATTATGGCGAAATTTATGGTTTACTTGGACCAAATGGTGCAGGGAAAAGTAGCACTGTTAGAATTCTTGCAACTTTATCCAATATTTCTGACGGCCTTGTTTATGTAGCTGGATATAACATTTCTCAAAATCCAACCAAAGTTAGATTATCGACTGGTTATGTTTCTCAATCAACAGGAGTAGATAAGTGGGCAACTGGGAGAGAGAACCTTACCCTGCAAGCTCAACTTGAAAGGGTTCCAAGAAAAGAAATAAAAAATAGAGTTAGTTATTTACTAGAATGGATTGGATTAAGCTCCGTTTCAAAAAAATTAGTTTCTACATATTCAGGCGGAATGAAAAGGCGGTTAGAAATAGCTATGGGTTTAGTTCATGAACCCAAAGTCTTATTTTTAGATGAACCTTCCACTGGCCTTGACCCAGAATCTAGACGAAAATTATGGAACGATCTAAAAACATTACAAATAGAAAAAAAAATCACTGTACTTCTAACCACTCATTACTTAGAAGAAGCAGACTATCTTTGTGATAGGATTGCGATTATCGATAATGGCACAGTCGTCACAGAAGGAACACCAAAAAAATTAAAATTATCAATTTCAAACGACATAGTAACTTTGGACATACCCGAAAAAATTGATGTAGCCACAGAAATCCTTAAAGATATTAAAGGAGTGAACGAATTGAAAACAGATAATAATAAAATAATTTTGCAGGTAAGTAACGGCACTAAAATTCTTCCTTCACTAATTGTAGAGCTTCAGAAAAAGGAGGTTGATGTTTCTTCATTTAATTATCACACTCCATCTTTGGATGATGTTTATCTAAAATTTACCGGACATAGATTTGGTGATGAATTTACAAAAAAGGAAACTTAATTAGATGTATTCATTCTTTTTTGACACCCTGCAACTTACTAAAAGACATACCTTAGCAACATTAAGATTGCCAATATGGATAGCAGTCACTCTGATACAACCAGTTATATGGTTGACAATTTTTGGACAATTATTTCAAAAAATAATAGAAATTCCAGGCTTTAATAGCGATTCATACATCGCTTTTTTAACCCCTGGAGTAGTAATTATGACAGCTATGTTTGGTTCAGCATGGTCTGGAATGGGCCTAATCTATGATTTGAATTTAGGAGTAATGGACAGACTTCTTTCGACACCTGTAAGTAGAGGAGCAATCATCACAGCCAGGGTTTTGCATGCATCTCTAACTGTTTTACTGCAATCAATAATTATTCTAATTTTAGGTTTTATTTTGGGAGCTAAGATTGAAAGCGGAATTTTGGGTATAATTGGCATATTAACATCAGCTATGCTAATTGGATCAGGCTTCTCTGCAATTTCAAGCGGATTAGCTCTGTTAACAAAAAGAGAAGAAAATCTCATAGCAATAATTAATTTTTTTGGTCTACCACTAACCTTCTTATCGGCTGCTTTTATGTCGGAAGCTTTGATACCAAGTTGGGTAAAAACTATTTCCCAATTTAATCCAGTTAATTGGGCAGTAACAGCTGCCAGATATTCTATTTCAGGAGAAAACTGGTCAATAGTTTTCACTTATTGCTCAATGCTATTTATTTTTTCATTTGTAGGGTGCTATTTTGCAACTATGGCTTTTAAATTACATCAGAAAATGAGATAAACTTTTAATAAAAAAACTTAATAATTTAAAAAAAACTATAAGGATCGATATCTATTTGAATTTTTATATTACTAGTCTTTGGGTAAGCTGATATCCAATTTGTAATATATTTCTGAATATTTGTATTTTTTTTAGCTTTTATTAGTAATCTATATCTAAATTGGCCCCTTAGTAATTTCAGCGGAGCAGGGGAAGGACCAAATACCGATATCTCCCGCGATTTAGGAGCAATAAAAGATAGCTTTTGGGCGCATTTCTTTGCCTCCAACTCAACCTCTGAAGAAATAATTATAGATGCTAGTTTTCCATAAGGTGGCATTGTGTTCCGTCTTCTTGAGTTTAATTCATATTCGATAAAATCATCTCTTAAGCCTTTTTTTATCGATTGCATAACAGGGTAATCTGGATAGTAAGTTTGAATTAATGCTCTTCCTTCTTCACTTTCTCTTCCGGCTCTACCGGAAACTTGAAAGAGTAATTGGAAAGTTTTTTCATTTGCTCTTAGATCTCCCCCTACCAAACCAATATCTCCATCAACCACTCCAACTAACGCGAGATTAGGAAAGTGATGACCTTTGGAAATAACTTGAGTCCCTATAATTATATCAACATTATTATTCTTTATTTTTTCAAATAATTTTGCACTCTCTTTAGGATTAGACAAATTATCACTTGATAAAACTTCTTGTTTGGCATTTGGAAAAATTTTTGCTACCTCCTCTGATATTCTTTCTATACCTGGACCAACTAAAACTAAACTATTTTCTGATTCGCATTTATCACAATTGCTTTTTAAAGGAATAGAATATCCACAATGATGGCACAATAATTTTGAAATTGTTTGATGAGCAACCAACCAAGAACTGCAATTATTGCATTTGGACCTATGCCCACATTTTCTGCACAGAGTTAAAGGAGCGTATCCTCTTCTATTTAAAAATAGTAATGATTGAAGATTTCTTTTTAAACAACTATCAATCTCATTAATTAGAGGCTTTGAAAGCCAAGAGCTTGCAGATATTTTTTCAGAATTTAAATCAATTATTGAAATTTGTGGAAGCTTTGCAGATCCAAACCTCTGTTTTAAATTTAACATATCATATTTTTTTTGCTTAACATTGAATATTGTCTCTAATGACGGGGTTGCGGAAACTAAAATTAATGGAATATTTAATAGCTTAGACCTCACAATCGCCATATCTCTTGCGTTATATATTACATTATCTTGTTGTTTGTATGATGTATCATGTTCTTCATCAATTATAACTAAACCCAATTTTTTGAATGGAAGGAATAATGAAGATCTGGCGCCTACAACAACACTTGCCTGTCCTGACTGAATTTTTTTCCATGAATTTGATCTTTCACTTTTTGACACACTCGAATGCCAAATAATTGGTTTCTGCCCGAATCTAATGGTAAACTTTTCTAACCACTGTTGGGTTAATGAAATCTCAGGAAGCATAATCAAACATTGAAAATTTTTTCTTAAGGCTTCGGAAATAATCTCAAAATAGACCTCTGTTTTACCAGAGCCTGTCACTCCGTCTATTAGTGTTACAGAAAAATTATTAGATTGAAATTTCAAAATTAATTTTTTTGAAATACTTAATTGTTCTTTTGTAAGAGTTGATTTTTTTTCATTGAAGTGGTTTGCAGTGAACTCCTCTTTATCTATTACTGTTTTGTGCAAAATAAGCTCTTTTTTAACAAGACCTCTTATAATTCCAGCTGAAACACCAGTAGCATTAATAATTTCTTTAGATGTTGAGTTTGGATAGTTCTCTAAAAATTCTAAAACCTTAAATCTCCCAGATGTTATTTTTCCCTCAGGATTTTTAATTATAAAGTATACTTCTTTGAACTTATCCTTTGTGTCTGTTGGAGGCATTACCAATTTTAAAACCAAACCCAAAGGAGATAGTGTATACCGTGAAATCCAATCAATTAAATATAATAAATCATGGGAAATAGGAGGACAGTCTATTTTCTTAATAATCATCTTTAATTTTTTTTGAGAAATTTTTTTGATTGATGCCCGGTTCCAAATAACACCTTTAACTATTTTCTTTCCTAATGGGACTGATACAATGTCACCTGGAGATAACTTCATTTTTTCTGGAACAGTGTACTGAAAAGGCTCTTTAACTTTGTATGGCACAATTACAGGCATAATCTTTTGTGATTTGGAACTTGTTTTAATTGTGCTCATTAGTTAAATTTCGTATAATATAAGATGAAGTTAGTATTTATTTTACAGTAATCCAACTGTTCTTAAATCTAAAACTAGCAAAAATAAAGTTGAAAGATGAAATTTTTTATAGATACAGCAGACATAGAAGAGATAAAAAAACTAGCACCCCTCAAAATTATTGATGGAGTTACTACTAATCCTTCACTTATAGCATCAAGCAAAAGAGATATTTTCGAAGTTCTTGCTGAGATTTGCAATTTGATTGAAGGGCCTGTAAGCGCAGAAGTTACAGCTTTAGATAATAAAAAAATGCTTGAGGAAGCATATAATTTGTCCAAAATAGCAAAAAATATTGTTATAAAAGTGCCCCTTACAAAAGATGGTCTTCAGGCATGCACTACTTTGAGAGAAAAAGATGTAAAAGTAAATGTTACGCTTTGTTTTACCGCATCTCAAGCTTTACTTGCTGCAAAATGTGGAGCCTCATTCATCTCTCCATTTATTGGAAGATTAGACGATATAAGTAATGACGGAATGCAGTTAATTCAGGATATAAGGTCTATTTATGATAATTACCCAGAATATGAAACAGAAATCTTGGCAGCTTCTATTCGTCACCCTAATCATATCGTCGAAGCTGCATTGGTTGGAGCGGATGTATGCACAATACCGCCTAATATAATAGACAAACTTTTTAAACACCCTCTTACTGATGCTGGCATAGAGACATTTTTAAAAGATTGGGAAAAGACAAAACAAACAATAAATCCATCATAAAATTATGACAAAAAACCAAATTCAAAAAAATAATAATACAAAGATTAAAATTGCTGATATTAAAGAATTTTTGCAAAATAACCCTAAAATCTTCAAAGACCACCCTGATTTATTTGAATATATAGCACCTCCATCAAGATCCAAGGAGAACTTGATAGATATTCAGGAATACATGATTGAATCATTGCAAAAGAACAACTTGGAACTCAAAGAAAAAAACTCTAGACTTATTTCTTTGAGTGAAGAAAATCAAAAAAGTCTAAGCATTATTCATAAGGCTGTTCTGACAACTTTAAAAGCTAAATCTCTAAATCAGCTTATAGGTATCATTCTTCAGAAGTATAATAAATTACTAGAACTTGATTATGTAAATCTATTTATTGAAAAAACTCATAAAAAAAATAATTTTGAATTGGGAAAAACAATAGAGAGCATAGATTTAAATGGTATCAAGTTATTCTCCACTGAAAATGAAAATATTCATATATCAAAAGTAACAAAAAAAACAGAATTTTTCTTTAATTCTTCACCTGTAAAAATACTCTCTGCTGTGATAATGAAAATTGATATACATGAAAACAAACAAAATCTATTTATTGCTTTGGGCTCTAAAGATATCAATAAATTTGATGAGAACCAGGGGACTGAATTACTGGAGTTTTTCAGAGAAATTCTAATATCAACTTTTTTATTATGGCTAAAATAATAATTAAAAAAAAATTTAATGATTACGATGAAAAACTATCTTCCATTGTTGATGCAAAATTTTTAATACACTTAGATCATTTTTATGAATGGATGTCTCTAGAGAGAAATCTAGCAACTAATACCTTAATTAATTATTCAAATGATATATGTAGTTTTCTGTCTTTTTTATCAGAATATATAGGAAAAAAAATTAGTTTAAATGATATAGAAAATGTTGATGTGGCTAGTATCCGTTCTTTTTTATCCAAAAGAAAAAATCAAGGATTAAACCCTTCTTCTTTAAGTCGTTCAGTTTCAAGCATTAAGACTTTGTATAGATTTTTGAATAAAAGAAAAATTATTGAAAATACTAAAATCTTTTCTCTCAGATCTCCAAAAAGAAAAAGCCTATTTCCTAAACCACTTTCAGAAGAAGAAGCTGAAATATTTGGGAAAAAAATAGGAAGCCAAGAGGGTGAGGAATGGCTAGCCAAAAGAGATGCTGCTCTTTTCGTTTTGCTTTACGGTTGTGGCTTGAGAATTGATGAAGCCCTTAGCTTAAATCAAGATGTGCTTCCGTTAAAACAGAACTTAAAGATTAGTGGAAAAGGCGGGAAAGAGAGATTGGTTCCAGTATTGCCTATTGTATCAAAAACACTGGATAAGTATCTAAGTTGTTGCCCATACCCTAAATCATCAAAGAAACCAATTTTCTATGGAAAACAAGGAAAAAGATTAAATGCAGGGGTAGTGCAACGAAAGTTCAGAGATATCAGGAAAACTCTAGATTTACCAAAATCTTCTACACCACATTCACTTAGACATAGTTTTGCAACTCACCTGATGACAAATGGCGGAGACCTAAGAACTATACAAGAGCTGCTTGGTCATGCCTCCTTATCGACAACTCAACTTTACGCCGAAGCAGATAATGATTACCTGCTAAAGGTGCATTCTAAAAAACACCCAAGAGCCTAAAAATTTTATCTGACTTGCTTATTTAAAGTTTGACCAATCATAGAAGGGGATTCGGCCATAACAATTCCTGCACTAAGCATAGCATCAATTTTTTCTTCAGCACCGCCTTCACCTCCAGAAATGATAGCACCTGCGTGCCCCATTCTCCTACCAGGAGGAGCCGTCAAACCTGCAACAAAACCAATAATAGGTTTTTTTATTTTTGATTGTTTTACTAAATCAGCAGCTTCTTCTTCCGCACTACCTCCAATTTCACCAATCATAATGATTGATTCTGTTTCATCATCCCTTAGAAACATCTCAATACAGTCAACAAAATTTGTTCCATTGATAGGATCACCACCTATGCCTACACATGTAGACTGACCTAATCCGACAGCAGAAGTTTGAGATACAGCCTCATATGTTAAAGTGCCTGACCTAGATACAATTCCAACTTTTCCCTTTTTATGAATGTGACCTGGCATGATACCAATTTTGCATTCTGAAGGAGTAATAACACCTGGACAATTCGGACCTATCAATCTTGAATTAGAGTTACGCAGAGTATCTTTAACTCCAATCATATCTATGACAGGGATTCCTTCAGTAATACAAATAATCAGCTCAATTTGAGCATCAATTGCTTCAAGTATTGCATCTGCCGCAAACATCGGAGGTACATATATGACGGATGCATTAGCATTTGTTATATGCCTTGCCTCATGAACGGTATTAAAAACCGGAAGATCTAAATGCATGGACCCACCTTTTCCAGGGGTCACACCTCCAACTAGATTTGTGCCATACTTTAACGCTTGCTCTGAATGAAAAGTTCCTTGAGCACCTGTAAAACCTTGGCATATTACCTTTGTTTCTGAATTTATTAAAATACTCATTTAGACTCACCATTAACAGAATTCACAATTTTTTTAGCAGCATCTCCAAGGTCATTAGCTGAAATAATTGCGAGGCCAGAATTTTCTAAGATTTTTTTTCCTTTATCTACATTCGTGCCTTCAAGTCTAACTACAAGAGGGACTTTAAGATTTATTTCTTTTGCAGCAGACACAACGCCCTGAGCTACAATATCGCATCTCATAATTCCACCAAAAATATTAACCAATATACCTCTTACGTTACTATCCGACATTATCAACTTAAATGCCTCTGTAACTTTTTCTTTGGTTGCACCTCCACCAACATCTAGAAAATTTGCGGGCTCTGCCCCATGTAACTTAATTATATCCATTGTTGCCATTGCTAGACCAGCCCCATTTACCATGCAACCAATTGAGCCATCCAATTTGATATAACTTAACCCAAATTTAGACGCAACTAATTCTACAGAGTCTTCTTCTGTTTCATCTCTATAGCTAGCAATATTTTTTTGTCTGAAAAGCGCATTATCATCAAAATTCATTTTTGCATCCAATGCGATTACTGAATAGTTATCGGAGAGTATTAAGGGATTTATTTCTAACAAACTTGCATCACAATCTAAAAAAGCTTTATAAGCTGAATTCAGAAATTGATAAAAATTATCATAATAATTCTTATCAATTTCTAAGAAATAAGCCAATCTTCTGATATGAAAAGGCATTACTCCAACTGATTTATCTATTGATACTCTAATAATTTTTTCTGGCGATTCTTTAGCAACTTCTTCAATATCCATTCCACCTTCTGTTGAAGCTAAAACAGTAACTTTGGAAGTTTTGCGGTCAATTAAAAGGCTTAAATATAATTCATTTATTATGTTAGCACCCTGCTCAATATAAATTTTATTTACTAATTTTCCCTCCGGACCTGTTTGAGGGGTTACCAAGTTCATACCAATTATTTCTGATGCTTTTTGCTTAACATCATTTATTGACTTAACAACTTTTACACCACCTCCCTTTCCCCTTCCTCCGGCATGAATTTGAGCTTTTACAACCCACACACTTCCACCAAGTTGCTCAGCAACTTGCACAGCTTCAGCAGGATTCGTGGCTATTCCACCATTAAGAACATTTACACCAAATTTTTTTAGAAGCTCTTTTGCTTGATATTCATGAATATTCATTTTTCAACTTTTTCTTATTAATTCTTAATTTTTTGCTAATTTTTTTTCTAAGTTTTTGACTGAAGTAACTAGACTTTCTACAGCTTTCACAGATCTTTTAAACATATTTTTTTCACTTTTATTCAATTTAATTTCAACCACTTTTTCCACTCCTCCAGAACCAATAACAACAGGAACACCAACGTATAAACCTTTAACTCCATACTCCCCATTTAAGTATGCAGCACAAGGAAGGATTCGCCGTTTATCATAAATGTATGACTCAACCATTGAAATTGCCGCAGCAGCTGGCGCATAAAAAGCAGAACCAGTCTTTAATAAACCAACAATTTCTGCTCCACCATCTCTAGTCCGTTGAACAATGGATTCAAGTTTTTTATTGGATATCCAGCCCATATTTACTAGGTCAGGAATTGGTATACCAGCAACTGTAGAATATCTAACTAAAGGTACCATGGTATCACCATGACCTCCTAAAACAAATGCACTAACATCTTCAACTGAAACATCAAATTCTTCTGATAAAAAATATCTAAATCTTGCAGAATCAAGAACCCCAGCCATACCAACAACTTTTTTGTGGCTTAAACCAGAATACTTCCTTAGTGCCCAAACCATTGCATCTAGAGGGTTAGTTATACATATGACAAAAGCATTTGGAGCATATTTTTTTATTCCTTCTCCAACTGACTTTATTACTTTAGTGTTTATTTCAATTAAATCATCCCTACTCATT
>MDSV01054318.1_pt1 | contig 13186 bp, 5 predicted proteins | sample 810851 | NCBI WGS metagenome assembly MDSV01 (sample SAMN05326640, study PRJNA326480) | marine metagenome | isolation source: seawater | place: Atlantic Ocean: North East | collected 2012 | reverse complement strand
CCCATACAGTTACCCCATGTACACCAACAGTTCAGAAAAGAACCATTCATAATTAGTGTATCAGGTGTTACTGGGAAAGGTGCTCCATTATTTGCGTTTAGAGTTCCTTCGTAGAATGTTGCATGTATTTCTACTTCAACAGCATTAGCTAATGGCCCTATGGGCAAAATGACAGGAACTTCAGCATCCAGCACTATATCATCACCCCAAAAGTAAAAGGTTCTATTAGCAGCAGTCTCCCATCCGTTATTGTTGAAATTTTCATCAGGATTTGCTTTAAATTTCCATTCTTGGACGGAACCAGGAACTGCAGTTATTTCTTTTGTGATTGAATAAAGGCTTGGGTCTGTTAAATCTTCTTGGAAGTTATCACCGGCTGCCCATCCATTTACACCGCCTCGTAATTCCATAAAATGAGTATTGACATCCCAACCTTGTGATAGTAATACGCTCATATCTGCTTGAAAAGTAACAGATGCTGTTATAGGCGCACCACCACACTCATAACATGAAGCAAAACATGGAACTGGGTCAAACATCATATTATCTTCGGATACAGTTACCGTTCTGTTAATGTATCCACCACCAGTAGTGCAAACATCTTCACCTAATTCTTCCCATGTTGTTCCATTAAGAACATATTTCCACTCAATGGTGCTGCCTTCTTCAAATGCTTTCGCCATGGTGTAAACACCTTCTCCAGCGTCCATCATATAATCTGTGTTTGCATCCCAGGCGTTGAATGACCCAGCAACCCTTACACCATCAGTAATTTCATAGCCATCAGCATCTACAGCAAAATGGACATAAGACTCATCACAGCCAATACATTCGCTAAAACATACTGGATCAAGAACCGTATCAACATCAGGCACATCTAAAAATCTATCACTGGCAAAACCACCAGCTCCACCACATACAGGATCAGAAACAGTTTCATCGTCTCCCCATGCATTACCATTTAGATACTTAAAGAATACAGTCTCATCAGAAACCCCAGACATATCTACAACAACTGTATATATGCCATCACCATCTTCATCGCTGAGTGGAGTTGCGGCTGGATCCCAGCCCTGAAAACTACCAGCAACATGGACACCATTTTCTGAAACAGTTACATCTGACATGTCTACATTTAATGTAACGTTAACAGCAAAAAGAGAGGAGGTGAGTGCTGTGAAAATTGTTAAAGGTATAACCTTTAATCGATTCATCATAATATGCTCCATTATTTATTATTTATAAATTTTATAGTGTCTCTATTTAGAGTCACTAGCTATTTTGAACAGTAGTGCCATTATAGCCTTTAAATATAGTGCTATTGGTTATAATTCTACAAATATATTTGTCTATGCTACAGTGATGTGGTTAATGTGATTTTTTTAGGATTTCCTAATGGACCCATATCTAAATATGTGTAGTCAATATAATAATATGAATTAGATAATTTTAATTTAATACCACATCCCAAAGATAAACCCGATATTCTATCTCTTTGGTATTGGTTTGCTAAACCTGTTCGCAAAAATAAGAAATCTTTAAATGCTAACTCAGAGCCAAGATTAATACTCTCTGTATTATCATTGGGGTGTAGCGCATCAGCAGCGATTAAGATGCTTAGATTATTGGGGATTGTTTTTTTGTAGGCTAATCCGAAACGAAATATTAGCGGAAGTTCATAGGGGTCTGTTGCAAAATTAGCATTTATATTTATGGGATCTGATTCTAGGCTCGGATCCACCTCTGTCTGCAGTAAAAGATCGCGTCCTTCCATTTGCATTTTTGTTCCATAGTTAGAGATACTCATTCCCATTGTTAATCCGGGAATCTGCGTGTTGTATAATGTGCCTAAATCAATTGCAATTCCATTTGCTTTTGAGTTATAAATACTCTCTTGAATTATTTTTGTTGTTATACCAAAAGAAAACCTATCTGTTAGAGATTTTGAAAATGTTAGTTGGCCCATGATAGAACCAGCATTAAACTTTTCTCCTGTACCTTCAGGATCATGGGTGGTCGTTACTTCCATTTCGCCCATATACATCGCTGTTATTGCAGCGCCAATAGTACCAAAGGGCGTATTAAATGTTCCTCCAATAAAATCAAGATCAACATCTAGTATCCAATCCTGATGATCTAATATAATTTCATTGTTGTTGATCAATGATAGCCCAGCAGGGTTCCAATAAAGTGCAGTCGCATCATTAGAGATTGCAGAGTAAGCTCCTCCCATCGCAAGAGCTCTTGCACCGATACCAATCTTTAAAAATTGAGCAGCAGTAGTTCCTGTTTTGGAAACTATTTGCCCAGTGTTAATTGAGCATAATAAGAAGATTATTAGAATTGGTTTTATAAAGTCTTTCACTTTATGACCGCAAATTTTCCAAGATGTGGTTGAAAATCATATATACTTTCATCCATAGGTTCAACATGAAAGAAATACACACCATAAGCGATATCCAAATTATCTTTGGTTAACATATTCCATTCATATGATCCATCATTAAAACTGGTATTATGAACTAAGGTATTGACTAGTTCTCCAGAAAGAGTGAATATTTTGATCTCACACTGAGGCGGAAGGTGGTTGAAGTGTATAGATCTTGGCCCTCTTCCATCTGCATACGGATTTTGGCCTTCCCAGCTCGCTGCCACTATGTAAGGGTTAGGAACAACTTTAATATTTTTTGATAAATATTTTAATTGGTCTGCATCAAAAGAATCTCCCTTTGAAATGAATTCGTAAACATCAGCACTAGAAAAAGGTTTTGTGGTGAATAAAGAGAGGGTATCACCGGTAGACGGAATATGTTGATTTGGTATATTATCATGGCCTGGAGTTATGTTCCATGTTACAAAAGAAGTGTCCCCAACATGCTCTAATAAAATTATACGATCAGAATATGAAAAATGCCCTGGTTTTGCAAGTTCAAGTTTTAATGCATAATCAGATCCAAAGATTGAAACTGCAAACCCAAAGTCTGACCAGGTTCCTGCAACGGTATCTGTGATGTTAAAATAATCAAATTGATCTGGAGTCAAATAAAATTCATCACTAATAATAGAATCAAGGGGAATGGAGTCTGGAAGGCCTGTTGCCTTACTATAATAGGCCCAAGTGCGATCAATGATCACTAAATCGAGATTTACCTCTGGATTATCTAAATCAATGACTTTAAAATTTGCAAGTGATGAATCAATGGTAATTGTTTGTCCATTTTCTCTTAAAAGATTAACATCTGTAGTAGGGTGGATAGAGGAATCTGAAAATACTAAGCCATAATTTCTTGGATAGGATACACCCTGAGTGGCTATCCCTCCAAAGCTAAATGGGCTAAAGCTAAATGAATAATCAGAATCTGATTCTGGATAAAAGTGGGAGAGTTCACCATCAGGTTGAATGGTATTTATATTATTAATATCCAAGACCATGCCATCAAATTGACCTAAGTCACCGTCAAGCTTATTGCTCCAGGAAACGACTGTATCTAATTGGGTATTATCTGTAACGTTAACAACCATATATTCAGTGGTTTTAGGTACTGATTCATCTAAATCAAATAGATCTATGTTTGGCTCTCCAATATCTGGTACACCATTATTCTCTGTACGTTCTCCAAAATCAAACTGTCCATTTCCTTCTGTTCCAAATGGATTTAGATTGTAGTCATAGTCATCGTTGTTAGGATCTGGATTTTCTATAGAACTATATCCATTTTCTTGATCATTACATACTCCATCTGCACCACAGTCACTCCAATTATCATTGTTTTCATCGATTGCTCCAGGATTTGCAAAATTATTGCAACCTCCAAAGCCATCTTCGAAATAATCTGAGCATCCATCGGCACCAACATCATGCGTATCGGGCGCCCAATCACCATCATCGTCAATCATGTTCATCCTAGTGTCTTTGAAATAGATCCTGTAGATATTGTTGTCTGGTATCCTTGAAGGATCAAGGCTACGTATTTTCATAGAGCCCGTTCCAACTGGTGTTGTAATTGGGTAAACATCCTTTTCTTTAGGAGCATTGATATGACCAATCGCAGGTGCGTCGGGGACTACTGTAATAACATTTTTTGCTGTAATGACATTTCCACCTCTATCCATTGTCACAAATTTAGAAGTTTCTGCTGGTAAAATTTCTTTTTCTAATGATCCATGATCATAAGCTGTGACAGCATAAAAATAACGATGACCATTGATAACATTTGTATCTGTCCATGAATGCACTAGTCCAGTATTGCTTCCAAGAAAAAATTGAATACCATCAACATGTCCTGGGTAGAAGTCTTCATACTCATTAATTTTGTCATATTGCTTAATAGGAATATTGAATTTTGCTGTTCCAAATGCATCTGTGACTACACCTGCATCAGTAAATTGGGTATCTGTTGCTTTATAAATTTTATAGCCTTCAAAATCTTCACCCGTAATTCTATCTACAGATTGCTCAGCATTATCATCCCAGTAAAGAGTTACATACCCATCGCCAGCATAAGACCATACACTTGGTAAATCCGGCGCTTTTGCAAAATTATAATTTTGATTATAAATAGTTTGAACTGTTTGTTTATTCCTGACTAAATCAGGCAGATTATCACCAAAAAGTAATGCAATGGAAAACCGTTCTGTAAGATCTTTTTTTAAAGGAAAATACCCAGAACTAAATAAAAAGTCTGCGTCAGTATTTGATATAGAATTATTGAAGTATCCAGGTAGCATCTCTTCCCACAATCTTGGGTCATCATCCATTTGTGGTCCAACACCAAAATTAAAATAATAAAAACTTGAAAGTCCGATCTGATCTGACTCATCTACATCCGTTTTATCAATATTTGGTTCACCTGGAAGTTCAGTACCCATACCAGACGTGGGGAGGCCGTCACCTTCTCCAAGATCTCCACTACCAGGCATTCCGTCAATTCCAACATCATCTGTTGCTATGTCCCAATCACCATCGTTGTCAATGCCATCCTCTCTACTCTCATCAATGAGGGTATTGGTTGAACCAATACCACTAAAATAATCAATGTATTTTAATCCATCTCCAGATAATGCATCAAAGTACAGGTATATATCTTCAAAGATACCAGGAGCAAGTTCAATGGATGCGCCATTATTTTCATCTATTAATCCATTTAAATTATCATCTACAAGATTACGAGGTATTTCCTCAAGTATATCTCCAGGCATAAAAATATATTCGCTAGTGGATTTTTGAATGGTAATTCCATCCGCAGGCATACTGATTAATGTTCTTTCGTATGTCTCATAGTTTATAATTATTACGGTATCTCCTATACTATAGGATCTACTATTAAATACATCTTCCGATAATGTTAACCCTTGTCCATTAGATCCATCGCCGTCATTATCTATTCCATCATAAGGGTTTCCAGGACTCTCAAGGAACGCATAACCTGCCAATCCTACTGGAGACCAACCACTTGCTCCAACCCCTCCTAAGCCAGTTTCCAAGTCTGTACCATTATCATACGAGAATGCTATATCATCTGATTTTTCAAAATCCGCCCAATCATCGCCACTATCACCATCACCTCCTGTTATTGTACCCACAATATATCCAAAGACTACCTTTTCCATGTCGTAGTCACTGATATTTTTTACGTCGTAAAGCCAGAATAATACATCCTCTGCGAGAATATGGTTCCACTGAAGACCTCTCTGGGTACATTTTAGTCCCATGCCACGTCTTTCAAGATCATTTGAATCAGGGTAATAAAAGAATTCAGCATCCTGGGCATCATCCATTACAAAATAACTTTCCTGTTCAGCATTTTTTTGATCTTTACCAAAATAGCCATTCCAAGCACCTGCCCACCCTGGGTCTAGAGGGTCATTTAGTTTGTCTGGCCATTGGATAGGCCATGTGTTTACATTGGCATTTTCTCCTTCTGAGGGTCCCATATGGCTCATTGCAATTAGTGGCGTATCTGGATTATTATATCCTGATAATGGTTCCCATCCCCAATGAGTGTCAAGATTAAACTCACTTCCTCGCGGACTATCAATAGTAATAACACTTTTTTTCTTGATATTATCCAGATTAATAAATTCTGTTCCGACCATGTGCCCAACATCTCCTATGTACTCGTGTCCTGAATTTATTGGCCACTCTCCTCCAATATCTTCAGGCTCACTAGACCAGCGTCCTACTAATCCATAATTATAGAATGTAGTACGTACCTTGTTTCCTGAGTGATCGTTTTTAGCACGTGCCAAAGAATTACCTTTTGGTGATCCACCGTAAGCATGTGTTATCATGAAGAATAAAAGGAATATTTTTTGAAAATATTTAGTCATTTATAGAGATATGTTTATACCAATATTTAGTCTTCTTGGTTCACCGAACCACTCTGGACGTAGTAGATGTTCATTTAAATGTCCAATCCTACCGGGATCGGTTTCAGGAACATCCTTTGCCGTAAGTGTGTAAGTAGATCTTCCAGTGTCATTCCAAACAGAAAATTCATTTCTGATATCAAGTACATTATAAATATTGCAGTATATTTTAGAAGTTAGACCAAAGAGAGATAGCGAGTAAGATGCACGCATATCTAGATCAAAGACGTTTGGTCTTCTCTCACTATTATCTGAAAAACCAGCAAATGCACCCGCACCAGATATAGAACCTGTTTTAAACTCAGGTGTGTAAGGTTTTCCTGTCCAAATTTTTCCTATAGAACTTACAATCCAATCTTTACCTCCGAACGTTGCGCGTATGTTTAAGGTATGAGTTTGATCCCAGTCTAGTGGTAGCATGCTTAGTCTAGGAGCTTGATTATCTTGAGAATCAAAATAGGCATCCTGTGGATTTGAGTAGGTTCCTTCTGCAATCATCCAAGTATAATCTATCCCACCGCCAAAACCTCTCGTAAATTGCCTGTCTAATACCATTGTGAAACCTCGGGTATTTGCATAATCTTTATTTTCATATTTTCTATAGTTTCCAACGGGATATTTTTTGATGGTAGTAGAAATTCCAACCCAGTCTCTTGTGTCGCGGTAGAAGACGGTCAAATCGATGGCTGTTTTGTAGGCGATTTCTTGTTTAAAACCAATTTCATACATAACCGTTTTCTCAGGTTTTAAATCCGCATTGCCAAGAATTCCACCATTATTATTATTTGTAATTTCAAATTCAGGGTTTTCATAAAGAAAACTAAAATTAGGAACTTGAAAAAAATGGCCATAAGAAACATGGATAACACCTTTATCTGTAATGGGATAGGCAATACCAATGCGAGGGCTTAATTGAAAAGATGGATTCACTTTTTTATATCCATACTCCCAGCGAAAAAGCTCTCTATAGGATGATAACTGATCTTCAAATGCTTCTGAATATGTTTGGATAGTTGAATCGTATTCTACTCCAGTTGTAAAAAGATTTTCTAATGCAACGGCACCCTGTTCATTGAGCGAGTCTAAAATATTAACTCCATTGTGTAGTGAAGAAAATTCATTTTCCCAGAAAATCGTAGTATCATTTTCGGTTTCAGCTAGAAAGTATTTTAGATTTCCTGGTAGTTTGTCATTTTTAGGTATTTTCCAATCAGGGTCAAAATAATCAAAACGGACTCCTGCATTAATTATTAATTCGTCTAATTCTATTTTATCTTGAAGGAATAGGGAAAGCTCTTTTGGTTTTACATTGAAATAGTCATGCTCTGATGTGTATGTCGGGTTAATTGTGGGTGTGAAAGGAGTCATGCGGGCTCCTGCAAGTGGGTTATATCCAAGGGTGTCACCATTTTGCGTTACTGACCACTCTCCGACTGTTTTGTAATTCAGGAATTTATCGTCGGCCCACATATTGTATATTTTATACAAAATTCCTGTTTTGATAAAATGTGTTGAATTTATTTGGCTTGAAATATCAAATTTTAATTGTTTGAAGGCTGTATTCCTGCTAAAACGTCCGTTTTGTGTTCCGCCGATACCAAAAGACCACGCTGGTGTTATAAATTGATCACTGGCAACATATCCCTCTTGATCAGAGAAATCCACAACCTCAAAGGAACCATCATCAAGCATGGTGACAGAATACCTAGGAATATCCTGAAATACATCATAGCCCATTCGAACTTCTATTGTATCATTAAAATCAAAATTTTCTAAATTATTTTCACTAACAATGTGTCTAGAAAAAGGGACATCGCTTTTATTATACAGCGATTGTCTATATCCGCTGTTAAAGTCCAAGTATTTTATTTCATAAAAAGTGCTTTGACTAATACTATGGGTTAATGATAGCATATGAGATTGATCAGATTCATAATTATTGAGGACACCATTGGGATTATATTTATAGTAACTATCATAATTTTTATATGCTTTTTCTGTTACATATCCAGTGTAACTTGCTTTCATACCAGATTTAATCTTGTAGGTAAGTTTCATTTGACCGGAGAGCTTTGAGAAAGGTGATAAGGGGACAATACTTTCATCACCAAAATATCCGTTCGGGGTAAATAAATTTCTTCCGTAGTAACGTCCTGATGAGTGATAATACCTAAAAGTAGAATAAAAGGTCATAATATTTTTTAAAAAAGGTACAGGACCGCTAAGACTCCCTGATAGGTTTGATTGTTGGAAGATATTTTCAAAAATATTTAAGTATTGTGTGTATCCGTTTTTATCTAAGCTGAACTCATGTTCGCCCCAGTCTTTACGGCCGTTTCCTTCACCTGGACTTGGCTGAGTTGTTTTTCCATCTCCGTTGTAGTCATAGTAGTCACCGAGATATCCATCGTATCCAAGGTCATCGTTCAATGGTTCAGAGCCTTCATCGCCATCCCAGGATTGGTTACCATTTTTATCCCAATAAATTTCCCCTTCATCCCATGTGCCATTATTATTCAAATCATAAAGAATTTCACCATAATCCCAGTTCCCATCATTATTTAGATCAGTGAAAGATTGCCATTGTGAAAAGGGGGATGAGATAGAATACAAATCAGAATGATTGGTATGATATCCACCACTGTAGAGTTCTAGGTTACCATCATAGTTTTGTCCACCATCTTTAGTGACTACATTTACAATCCCAGACATTGCCTGTCCATATTCTGCGTTAAAAGTTCCAGAAATAACTTGAACCTCCTGGATACCTGCGTTTTCAACTTCGAGACCAGAGCTACCATCATAAGAATCAGTAGTTGCTACACCATCTACCCAGAACGAAACCTCACTACTTCTACCTCCTCTTACATGGAAACCTCCACTTGGGTCTCGAACAATACCAGCTTGTAGTTCAATGATATCGCCCACTTCAGAGACAGGTAAATTTTCAATATCTTCTGAACTAACTACTGCAGACATAGATGTTTGATCGAGTCTGACAGTGGGTTTTTCAGCAGTGACAATAATTTCTTCACCTTCTATAGATTCAGGATTTAGAAAAAAATTAGTTTTTGCAGTAAGGTCAACCATCACCTGTGTTCCTTCAATAGTAACGGTACCATATCCAATCATAGATGCTGATATATCGTAGGATCCTGGGGGCACATTAATTATAAAATATTCACCCTCTAGATTGGTTGCAGCACCCAGGGAAGTCCCTCTTATGATAATATTACAACCAATAAGTGGCTCATTATTTTTGTCAAGTACTTTTCCAGATATTTTACCAGTTGTTCCTGCGTGTAATGTTTGCAAAATAAAAAATACGATTATAAAATTTTTTTTATTTGAAAACAGTTGCTTATAAAGATATGATATAAATTCCATGAAATATTAAAATACTTGTTAGTAACTCTGTTTAGAGTTATTAATTTTAGGTATAATTAGTTTAATGTAAAATTAATTTTTATTAAAAATAATTAAGGCCAATATAAATGATTTTTGGTGATCCTTTATAATGAAAGAAATACAGAGTTTTTTAGTTGAATTTGGTTTGACAATTAATGCGGCAAAAGCGTACACTGCACTTTTAAAAAACAACCCTTCTACTGGTTATGAAATTAGTTCCCAAACAGATATACCTAGATCTGCTATTTATAACGTTTTAAATAAATTAGTTGGACTTGGTTTTGCAAATAGTATTGGAGATTCACCAAAGAGATATATTCCTTTACCTCCATCAGCTCTTTTAGAACATCTTAATCAATCACATAATGAAAAATTAGATGGACTTCAGGAAGCGTTGGGCAACATTGAGATTGATGACCAGGCTTTTGATTTTTGGCATTTACATGGATATAGAAATATTATTCTAAAGACAAAAGAGTTAATAAATAATGCGCAAAAAAAGATTGTAATAAGTGGTTGGAGACGAGAAATTGATGAAATTCAAAAAGAATTAATTGCAGCAAAAAAAAGAGGTATTCAAGTAACAATTTTTTCATTTACCCAAATTGATGAGAAACTGGGTAGTGTTGTTTCGTATAAATTAGAGGAAAAAGAGTTACGCAAAATATGGACTCCAAAGATTATCCTGATTGTAGATCATCAACACACGATAATGGGAAGTACAAAAAAAACAAAGGATAGTAAGGCTATCCTTACTCAAAATTTAGCTATCAATGAAATTGCTACTAATCATATTATACTAGATATTACTCTTGCAGGCCAGCGTTTAGGTGTTGATATAAAATCATTTGTTACAAATATTATGCGAAATCCAGCTGAGGATTTAGAGTCATTATTAAGACCTTAATGAACACTTATTATAAGTTTATTATTTTTTAATTAGAAATATTTTGATGCGACAGAATTTAAAATTTAAAAGGGCTAGTGGAATTCTTCTTCACATAACTTCATTACCTGGGGCATATGGCATTGGGGAGATGGGTCTGGAAGCAAAATCTTTTATAGATGACCTTGTTGAAATGAATCAAAGTTATTGGCAGATCCTTCCAACAAATTATCCTGAAACATGTAATAGTCCATATGATACCAACTCAGCATTTGCGCAAAATCCTTTTATTATTAGTTTAGATTGTTTGATTGAAGATGGTTTAATTGACGAGCAAGATTTAGGTCTGATTCCAAAATTTTATGATAGAAAGGTAGATTTTGAAAAATTAAAAAAGTGGAAATATCCGATTCTAAAAAAGGCTGCAAACAACTTTTTAAACAATAGTAATGAAGAAGAGATTGAAAAATACCATGACTTTTGTAATCTTCAGAAATTTTGGCTTGATAAGTATGCTCTATTTATGGTTATCAAAAAATTACAAAATAAGAGTGTTTGGACTGATTGGGATACCGGATATAAATATCAAGATAAGGGTGCAATAGAAAGTGTAAATATAAATTTTCATAGTGAAATTGAAGAAATAAAAATTTTGCAGTATTTATTTAGAAGGCAGTGGGAAGCTTTGAAAATCTATGCTAATAAAAGAGGTATTCAATTAATTGGAGATATACCAATATACATTTCGCTTAATAGTGCAGACGTATGGAACAACCAATCTCTTTTTAAGTTAGATCAGGATTGTAAGATGCTATTTCAGTCTGGTTGCCCACCAGATCATTTCATGGAGCAAGGACAATTATGGGGCCACCCAATTTATAATTGGCACAAACACTTAGATTCAAAATTTGTCTGGTGGAGGAAGAGAATCAATTATTTAATGGAGTTTGTAGATATCATTCGGATTGATCATTTTAATGGATTTGCTAAATACTGGGAAGTTCCAGCAAAAGATTTAAATGCTGTAAATGGCAAATGGGTAGAGGCCAAAGGGAGTGAACTTCTTGAATGCATTTTTGAGAAGGATACAAAAGTAAATTTGATTGCTGAGGATCTTGGCGAAGCCTCTGCAGATGCCGCGGTAATACGTAATAAATTTGATATTCCGGGAATGAGCATTTTGCAATTTGCTCTTTTTGATGAGAATCCTCTGGCACATATTCAAAAAAACACTGTTTTATATACTGGGACCCATGATAATGATACATCTATTGGATGGTTTAGGTCTCTTGAAGATGAGTTATCTAAAGATGAAATTAATAATATTAGAGAACAATTGGATTTGAATTCAAAAGAGGTAAACTGGTCAATGATAGAATATTCCTTCTTATCTAAAGCACAAACAGTCATTATCCCTATTCAAGATCTTTTGGGTTTAGGTTCAGAAGCACGTATGAATACTCCTGGTACTATTAGTGATACAAATTGGTCTTGGAGAATGTCAGCTTCTGTTTTGACTGATTCCATGAAAGAAAAAATGAAAAAAATAACTAAAAAAGCTAAACGCATATGAAGAAAAAATTTGAAATAGCATATTTTTCTGCTGAGATAGGAATTTCATCAAGCATACCCACCTACAGTGGAGGTTTGGGTGTTCTAGCAGGGGACCATATAAAAGCAGCTGCAGATAAAGCAATTGATATGTGTGCCATAACATTAATGTACAAAGAAGGGTATTTTAGACAACGAGTAGATGAAGAGGGAATCCAAACAGAAACATATCCCAGATTTGATCCTGAGCCATTAATTAAACAGTTAGATTTAAATTTTGCAATTCGGTTAAAAAATAGAGATGTCTTTATTCAAGTATATAAGTATGATTACATAGCTAAATCGGGGCACAACGTTCCAATATACTTTTTAGATACAGACTTTGAAAAAAATCAAGAAAATGATAAAAAGATTACTCTTAGACTTTATTCAGGGGATAAAGATCATCGTATCCTTCAAGAAGCGATATTAGGTTTTGGAGGAATAAAACTTCTTCAAAAACTTAAACAAAATAATATCAAAACTTTTCACATGAATGAAGGTCATTGCTCTTTTTTGGTTCTCGGATTATTAAGTCAGTATGATGGAGATATGGAGAAGGTTCGCTCTTTTTGTCATTTCACTACACATACCCCCGTGCCTGCAGGGCATGACCATTTCTCATTAAAACGCGTGAAGAGTCTTTTGGGTAATATAATCCCTGAACATTTAGAATTACCATCTATTAAAAATAAGGAAAGACTTCACATGACGGAGTTAGGCCTCAAGTATAGTAGGAGTGCAAATGGTGTATCTAGTTTACATGGTGATGTTGCGCAAAATCAATTTCCTTGGACTCCCATTGGTTATATTACCAATGGTGTTCACCATAGTTACTGGATGGGGGAAACTTTTGGAAATATGCTTGATAGATTTTTGCCTGAATGGAGGATAAATCCAGATAAATTATTAGAAGTAGATATAGTACCTGAT
>MDSV01007796.1_pt1 | contig 13186 bp, 13 predicted proteins | sample 810851 | NCBI WGS metagenome assembly MDSV01 (sample SAMN05326640, study PRJNA326480) | marine metagenome | isolation source: seawater | place: Atlantic Ocean: North East | collected 2012 | reverse complement strand
TATGATAATTTATTCTCTACTAGTTCACAAATGATGTGTATAATTGTTCTATGTGCTTCTTGAATTCTTGGAGTTTCCGAAGATTGTACATTCAAAAAAATGTCCGAAAGTGATTTCATTTTTGGTGATGTCTTACCAGTTAAAGAAATAATTTTTAGGTTAAATTGCTTCGCAGTTTTTATTCCATGTAAAATATTTTTTGATTTTCCACTAGTTGAAATAGCTAAAACCACATCGCCTTTTTTTACTAAAGATTCAAGTTGTCTAGAAAAAATTCTCTCAAAACCATAATCATTTCCAATAGCAGTAATTATTGAGGAATCAGTTGATAATGCGATAGCTGGAAAGCTTTTTCTTTCTTTCATAAATCTACCAACAAACTCAGCAGCCATGTGTTGTGCATCTGCAGCACTACCCCCATTTCCAAAAATAATAATTTTATTTCCATTTTTAATTGATTTTGTAATTAGCGCAACAGATTTTTCAATCTCCTCTGACAGATATTTTGAATTTAAAATCACATTTGAACTAGATTCAAAAATATCATGAATTTTTTTATTACTATTTTTCAATTTTTCCTCTTTGTCATTAATATAAGATCAGCCAATTCTCTAAACGCACCATTTCCACCATTTTTTAAACAGACATAATCTGAAATTTGTTTGAGCTGAACAATTCCATCGTTTGGAGTTACTGCTAATCCAACTTTTTCTAAAAGTTTTTGATCATTTACATCATCGCCGATATATGCAATTTCGTTAGATACCACATTATTTTGTTTACAAATTTTATTTAATTCGAGTTCTTTATTTTTAACACCATCTAACAATTGTTTAACCTTCATTTTCTTACTCCATTTTTTTACCATTACTGTTTGTTCTTTTGTAAGAATTATTGTATAGATTCCTATATTTCGTAATAGAGTGATTCCCATACCATCTCTGGCATGAAAGCGTTTCATAATATCTCCATCCTTTGTGTAATACATCCCACCATCAGTCAACACGCCATCAACATCTGTAATCACTAATTTTATTTTTTTAAGCTTATTTTCAAGTTGTTTTTTCATTAACAATTTTGTCCAAATACTATAATATTTGAAGATTAAGAATCATTCAACAGTTGAAAAACAGTATAGGGGTCATGCAAGGCAGACTATCGCCCTCAATTGATAACAAAATTCAAGCATTTCCACATAATCATTGGAAAAATGAATTTCATATAGCAAAAGAAATAGGATTTGAATTAATTGAATGGATAGTGGATGATGAAAATAATCCAATTTTTGACGATAAACAAATTGAAGAAATTCTAAAATTATCAGATAAATTTGGGATTAAAATTAATTCACTATGTGCAGATATTTTCATGGAAAAATTTTTGTTTAAAACTTCAAAAGAACAAATAAATCAAAATATAAAAATTTTAGAAAAGCTAATTCATCAATGTCAAAAATCAAAAATCAAAATTCTTGAATTACCATTTGTAGATTCATCTTCATTAGAAAATTTAGAACATCAAAAAGAAATAATTACGAATCTAGAATCTATAAAATCAACTGCTGAGAATTGTAATGTAATTTTAGGATTGGAAACTGATTTACCACCCAATATGTTTGCAAAATTATTAGAAAAATTTGATAGTCCAAATATTAAAGCAAATTATGATATTGGAAATAGTATATCAAAAAATTATGATCCGTTGACAGAATTAGATATTTTAAAAAAATGGATAGTTAATGTACATGTCAAGGATCGATATAAGGGTGGAAACACTGTTCCATTGGGTTTAGGAGATGTAAATTTTGAGAAATTTTTTCAAAAATTAGATAGCATAGATTATCGTGGAGATCTAATTATTCAAGGTGCAAGAGAAGACATCAATGAGAATACAACTGTAGAAAAAACATGTTCAAAATATCTAGAATTTATCAATAGATACCTTGAAAAAAGGATAGAATGAATAATTTTTAGATAAATATGAAGATAATTCTTACTGGTTCAGAAGGACTACTCGGAAAAGAAATTTCGAAATTTCTCTCGAAAGAAAATACAATAATTAAATTAGATATTGTCAAAGGTGATGATTTATCTGATGAAAAATTTGTAAAAAAATGGTTTAAAAATAATCATGCAGATGGATTGATCAATTGTTTTGCATTAAATGATCATATTGATGCAAAAAGAGGCAAAAATACACTTTATAATATTACATTAGATTCATTTTCAAAATTTTTAGATGTTAACATTACATCATTATTTTCAGTTTGTAGAGAATTTGCAAGAAATAATAAACAAGGCTCCATTGTAAATTTTTCTGCAACAACAGGAATAGTATCAGCAAGACCTGACATGTATGAAGGTGCTCACAAACATCCTGGATATTCGGTTTCAAAAGCTGGAGTTATTAATTTAACAAAATTTTTAGCAGTACACCTAGCTCCTAAAATTAGAGTAAATTGTGTTGCTCCAGGAGGAGTACAATTTAAACAAGATAAAAAATTCATTAATCAATATTCTAAATTGACACCAATGAACAGAATGATGAAAAAAAATGAATTGAATGAATTGATTGAATATCTAGTTAGTAAGAAATCAAGCTATGTTACAGGTTCAACATTTGTTATAGATGGCGGATGGACTGCGTGGTGATAATATGGTATTCATAACAGCAGAAATAGGAATTAATCACAATGGTAGTTTGAAAATTACTAAAAAATTAATCGATGCGGCTAAAGACGCAGGTTGTGATGCAGTAAAATTCCAAAAAAGAACTGTTGAAAAAGTATATGCAGAGGATGTTCTTGATTCACAAAGAGAAAGTCCATGGGGGACTACAACAAGAGAACAAAAAAATGGTTTAGAGTTTTCATTAACAGAATATGAAGAGATCAATAAATATTGTAAAAAGAAAAAAATTGAATGGTATGTTTCATGTTGGGACATAGACAGTCAAAAATTGATGAAAAAATTTAAACTAAAATATAATAAAGTTGCATCTGCCATGTTAACACATTTAGATTTGTTAGAAGTTATTGCAAAAGAAAAAAAATACACCTTTATTTCAACAGGAATGAGTACAATGAAAGATATTGAAACTGCTGTAAAAATTTTTAAAAAATATAAATGTAAATTTGAATTAATGCACACTCATAGTTCATATCCGATGCCTCTGGAAGAAGCTAATTTACGAGTGATTAACACTCTCCAAAAAAAATTCCATTGCAATATAGGTTACAGTGGACATGAAGTAGGAGCGTATGATGTATGTATCCCTGCAGTAGTTTTAGGGGCTACGTCAATTGAACGTCACATTACGCTAGATAGAACAATGTATGGCTCAGATCAGGCTGCATCACTTGAACCTGATGGACTAAGAAGAATGGTGAATGATGTAAGACAAGTTGAAAAAATTTTAGGAGATGGAAAAAAGAGAGTTCATAAATCAGAAATACCTGCTAGAGATAAATTAAGAAAAATCTTCACTTAGTATTAATTTTATTTAGTATTTCATTTCCTAGAATATTAAATAGTTTTGAATGTTTTTCTAAAAAATTAAGCATTTGTTTTGAATTTATTTCCACATCAATTAGATTAGAATCATGAAAAAATTCACGTGCTTGAATAGTATAATATCCAAACAAATCAAAATCTATAGAATTTTCTTTTAGTAATTGTAATAATTTATTTAATTCATTTGGAACAGGTTTTTCATTAAGCAATTTTTTTATAGTAATTTCTAACTCCGAAAATGAATTAATTTTTTTTACACTTGGCAAGTCTGAATAAAGTGTATCTGCAAAAGTAATCACCGGTATCCCATGAAACAATGCTTCAAATCCTGATGTGCCAGCTGCAGTAATAACTAAATCACATTTTTTATAAATTTTTTCACTAGGAAAGGATGGATGAATTAATTTGACATTTTCTAAATTAAGAATTTCTTTGTAAAACTTAGTTTCTCTCCATGTTCTATTTTGGCCAGGATGTTCTTTCACGTATAATTTATAATTATTTGGTAAACATCGCTTTATCTCTTTGATACTTCTTAGCTGGTCTGTATAATCTGGAGCACCAAGTAGTAGATTTCTGTCCGGTTCCACTTGTAATGGAAAATAAATAAAATTTTCATCTAAAAGTTCTCTATCTAAATTTTCATCAATGAATTTTTTTCGTATTGATTTTTGTTTACTATTATTTATTGACCATCTAAGAACCTTTAACTTAGTTCTTCCAAAGTACGTGTAATGAGTTTTAATATTTGAATTATTATTTTTAAATAAAAATTCAAATGCAGCTTTTATTAATTTAATTTTTGAATTTCCAAATTTCTCAATATAATCTATGATTTGTGTATTAACATTGTGTTCTTCTAAAATCAATCTTAAATCTTCAAATGATTTATCTTTGATAACCAAATTTTTTGTGTCATGAGAATCTAGTCTGTTTATGTAAGATGAAACATAAGTTTGATATCCAAGTAATGAAGGATTGATCACTAAAGGAATGACATCATTCTTTTTACATAATTCATAGAAAAAATAAGAATGTCGTAAAGATGGTTGAGTAATTATCAAAAAATCAGGTTTAACTTCGTCAATTATGGATTCATATAATTTAGATTCTTGAGCCACGATAGATTTTTTCTCTTCTTCTGAAAATTTATAAAATTCATTATAATGATTAAAATGGCGATCATTTTCTATGAATTTTTCCACATCAATGTCATATTTTTTTGAGAATTTTAAAATATATTCACGATCTGGATCTACTTTTGTGTCAATTTTATCATGATAGAACCATGACTTTTTAAAATCTACAATTTTTTGATTTTCAAAAAATCTTTTTGGTTTATCCGTTGTATCGATCAATGCGAATAATTCACAATCAATATTGTTTTGAAGATAATTTGCTAATGCAAAATGTAATGTAAAAAGATCCAAATAAAATAATATTTTGTGGCTCAAAATAAATTTTAAATTTGAATTTTTACTTTATCTGATAATTCTTTTCTTGCAATATGACGTGGATCATACTTTTCCCATTTCTGACTAACTTTCCATTGTGGTAAACCAGTCTCTTCAAATCGTTGATGAGCCATTTTTATCATTCTGCCTGTATCGTGTTTATACATAAAGCGTTTCAAGGCAATTAATTCTGGAATTGTAAAATTCTTACTTACTGTTGCGGTATATAGAGTTGCATCACCACATTCTTTCATAAATTTATCTAGTGCTTCAAGTTGCCATTTTTTTCTAATATTTTGATCTACTGAAAGATCATCTTTGGTTAATTTTAATCGTTCATCATATTGTTCCAATACGGAATTTTTATTATTATAAAATATTGGGCTTCCAACATATGGTGTACAAATGAATGGATCTACTTCAATATTATTTTGTATCCAGAAATCAACTGTTTCGAGAAGATCATTGATATCTTCATGTTCGTTTCCTATCATGAATGTAGCAAGAGGTCTAAGATCTACTTTTTTAATGGCATCAACTGTTTTTTGCAGGTGCATTCTGGTCTGACCTTTTTGTATATCTTGAGCAAGTACTTTATCTGATGCAGATTCAAACCCAAATGAAATGTAACTACATCCTGCATCTTTCATAATTTTTACTATTTCTGGTTTAACTGCAACACTAGGTGCATCACCAAGAGTACCCCATTTTACTGACTCGTTTAATCCCTCAGATACATAAATCTCGCAAAATTCTTTTGTCCATTTTAAATTACTAGTCATATTTTCATCAAGAACTGTAAGAAAATCTATATCATATTTGTCCTTTAGAAGTTTTACGTTATCTACTGCATATCTTGGAGTTGGCCATCTTGCGGGAAGCTGAAACGTATCATTTGCTTTATCAGTTTCTCTAACAACAACTTCTCCTTTTTTTCGATCTCCTGAACCATAAATATTTTGTAAATCAATTCTTGACATTCCATTATGTGAACAAAATGTACATCCTCTAGGGCAACCTCGTTCCCACACAGCAGATGCACGTTTTTTTGAAAGAAATGCATCTCTAGATATTGGATATGATGAATATTTGAAATAAATATCTAGTTCAAACAAATCATATGCAGGATATGGAACAGTATCTAAATCTGAAATAAGAGCACGCGGTTCCGTAAATTTTATTTCATTAAACTGTTTTACACAAAGACCTTTAATTTTATCAAAATTTCTTGTACCTTTTTTAATTTCATCATATATTTCAGTGAATGTCTCTTCACCTTCTCCAATACATACCATGTCGATTTCTGGAACTAGTTGTAAAATTTCATCAGGATTGTATGTAGACCACCCTCCACCACTAACTATTGTGGTATCTGGAAAAAGTTTTCTTGTAAACTGAATCAATTGTTTGATTCTTCTGTACATTGTAGTTAACCCGCCAACTCCAATTAGATCCCAATCTTCAGAACCAATTTCCTCTTTGATAACATTCATTGGAACAAAATCTCCTCCATAATTCATTCTTATTGCATTTAGATCCAAAACCGCAACTTGACCACCTTTTTTCTCTACAATTGCAGCAAAGATTCCTGCCCAAAATGGAAAATCAAACGGTTTATCATCTAATCGAACTTCTGGTTGTATCAGGAGTACCTTCATTATACTTGACTAGATAATTAGCGGATAAATATATTATCATACAATTGCTAGTTTTACGGTATTACTAATTCCTATTCATGCTCAAAAAATCTTCAAGTTTCATACTAGTTATTCTATCACCAAAGATTGAACCACCCTCAGTTGCATTAATTGTGTTTACATGTTTAGGTGCACGTGAAATGAATTCTTTTAGTGCATTACTATAATATTGAAATGTAGGATCTAAAATACAATATGAATTGAAGTCCGGATTAAAGATTTTTGGAAAAAGTTTTTTGAAGGTCTCACTTTCTTTATCTAATTCTCCAGGATTAATTACATTACCATGTGAGATGATTGTTTCCCATGTGTCATCTTCTTCCCAACCATGATTGATTCCAATTAAACCAACTGTTTTACATTTTAAAATTTGCCAACCCACAAACCAAGATGCAGTACCTACATTTCCCCCAGTTTGTATAGCTGGTAGTCCAACTCCTTCTTTTTTTGTTCTGACTATTAATGCAGAAATACTATTGAAAGATTTTTTTCCATACTGCAAATCAAATAAAGGATGAATCCAATGAATTTTGATTTTTGCATCTATTGCACGTTTAATTACTTTAGGATCTACAAGTACTGAAAAAATTCCATTTATTTGCCCTCCATACTTATCAACAATTTTATCATCGAAAAAATCAACCTCATCTTCTTCTGTATCTACTGTAACCACAAAAAAATTTGGAAATTTTTCTGGAGTTACTCCAGATTCTAGTGTTTTTATCAATGCGCCGTCCGTACAAACAATACAACCATCAAAATTACTTTTAGCCAAGATGTCTAGATGATTATGTTTTTTCATAGATGGTCCACGTCCAATCACAATTGCTGATTCAGTTTGTAATTTTTCAGAATTATGTTCGGGGTCCAAAATTCTTGCACTAGGTTGTTTAGAAATTTGTTCTAAATTTAATGTAAAATTTTTAACGTATCTATCAAAATGATTATCATCAAAAAATCTCTCTTCTACATTTTCAATAATTTCATTTACAGTACTTTTTGATTTAATCTTAAATGAAAATCTAAACCATTCATCCCAACTTTTATTTTTAAATCCGTCATTTTCTTTTAATTGTAAAAGTTGTTCAAGAGTCTTCTCTTCAATCTCAAATTCATCCATAATTATTTTTCAAGTATTCATTTATAATTTCTTTCCACTAGAGCTCATCTACGCCCATCTCATCTTCTTTTTTAGTATTTGACCTAAATACCATAAAAGTACCTGCTGCTCCTGCCTTTGAAACAAATTCCTCAAATTCTTCTTCTGTAAGTTCTGCATGTTCTTTATCTATGGATTTTTTACTATCCGGATCTTTTTTGATTTTAAAATTTGCTTTCATGACTAATTCATAGCAAATCCTGTAAAATACTTTTTCTATAATCACAATCTTTGGTTTTTCTTTGAACGAAATGACCATAAATCTTTGAAATCTTTATCCAAGTTCTCATCTTTCTCTTTTTTAGTATCTTCTTTGATTTCCTTTTTTTCATTCTTTTTGTGTGTAAAATTTGATTTCAATCTTCTTTCCTCTTATGTTGTATCTAATAATTGATCACTAAAGAATAATAACTAATTAAAACATTTTTTCTGCATGAAACCAGAAGTAACGGATTATGATTTAGGTATAAAGAAAATTACTCCTTATCTACATAAAGATGATAGGGGTTTTCTAGGAGAATTATTTAGAGACGATTGGAGTGAAATTTTTCCAAATTTCACTCCCAAGCAATTTTTAATCTCTCAAAGTAAACCTGGGGTTGTACGTGCATGGCATAGGCATCTTAGGAATCAAATTGATCTTCTTTTTGTAAAAAAAGGAATTTTAAAAATTTGTGCATTTGATGGAGATAAATCTTCAAAATCATTTGGTAATCTAGTTGAAATTACATTGAATTCAAAAATTCCTGAAGGAGTAATGATACCTGGTAATCTGTGGCATGGTACAAAAAATATTGGAACTGAAACCTCTGAAACGATTTATTTTATAAATAATCTTTATGATTATGATAATCCAGATGAGGAAAGAAAAGATTTTGATGATCCTTCTATAATCAATCCAATTTCACAAAAATCATTTGACTGGAACGAGGAACATTGATATGAAATTACTTGTTACTGGTGGTTTAGGGTTTATTGGAAGTAATTTTATTGTAAAATTATTAGAACAGCGTGATATCGAGATAACTAATGTAGATGCTGAATTATATGGTTCAGATCATAGAAATTTGTCTCAAATACAGACTTCTGATAGATATAATTTTGTAAAAGGTAATATCTCGAACAAGAAATTCATGGAAGAACAAATTGAAAAATGTGACTGTGTAGTTAATTTTGCTGCAGAATCTCATGTTGATAGAAGTATCAATGACGCAAATCCATTTCTAGTATCAAACATACGTGGTGCATTTACAATTTTAGATATTATTACAAAACAAAAAAAACGTATGATTCAGATATCTACTGATGAAGTTTTTGGAAGTTTAAAAGATGGAACTGCAGATGAACAATCAAAATTTAATCCGTCAAGCCCATACGCTGCAACCAAAGCTGCAGCTGAACTATTGATTAATTCATATTCTAAAACATTTGATTCTGATGTAATTATTACTAGATCTACAAATAATTTTGGACCAAGACAGTTTGTAGAAAAATTAATACCAAAAGCTATAGTTCTAGCAAATAAAAATCTCAAAATTCCAATTTACGGTAAAGGTAAAAATATTAGAGATTGGATTTTTGTTGATAACCATTGTGATGCAATCGAAATGGCTGTTTTCAATGGAAAGTCTGGAGAATCATACAATATTTCTGCTGATAATGAAATCGATAATCTTACAATTGTCAAAAAAATTTTAAAAATTATGGACAAATCAGAAGATTTAATTCAATTTGTTGAAGATAGACCTGGTCATGATTTTAGATATAGTATGACTTCACAAAAAATTTCTAATGAATTAGATTGGAAAATAAAGACTAATTTTGATCAAGGTCTGGAAAAAACAATTCAATGGTATTTAGATAATCCTAAAATTTTAAACGATATATCACAAACGGTTTTGAATCCATCTCCATGGAAAGTGAATTAAAGATAACATGAAAGGAATTATCTTACATGCAGGTCATGGAACTCGTTTAAGACCTCTTACTCATACTGGACCAAAACAACTTTTACCAATTGCTAATAAACCAATGTCACAATACTGTTTGGAATCACTAAAAGACGCAGGTATAACTGAAATAGCCATTGTAATTGGTGGCATAGGTTCAAAAAAAGTCAAAGAATATTATGATGATGGCTCGAAATATGGAGTCCATTTGACATATGTTGAACAAGATTCTCCTAAAGGAATAGCACACGCAATCAATCTATGTCAAGATTTTATTGGTAATGACAAATTTGTTGTTTTTCTTGGAGATAATTTTATCAATACAAGTATTGCTCAATTCAAGCAAATTTTTGAATATTCAAAACATGATGCATCATTGTTGTTATGTCACGTAGATAATCCGGAACAATTTGGAATTGCTTATCTTAATGGAGATAAAATTCTTAAAATGATTGAAAAACCAAAAAATCCTGAATCTAATTTAGCTATTACTGGGATTTATTTTCTTACTCCAGAAATATTTAAAAAAATTAGAAAATTAAAACCATCTTGGAGAAACGAATTAGAAATTGTAGATGCATTGCAAATGATTCTAGATGAAAATGGTGATATTTCATATAACATAATTACTGACTTTTGGAAGGATACTGGTACCCCAAATGATATTATCGCAGCTAATAAAACTATACTAGAAAAAAATTCATCTGAGTTTTATGGACATAAAGATGAAGATATTATTATCAACGGAAATGTTTCGGTTGGAAAAAATTCATTTCTTAAACAAGGTGCAAAAATTATTGGACCTGTCATGATTGGAGAAAATTGTATAATAGATAATGCATCCATAATTGGTCCAAATGTAAGTATTGGAAATAATACTAAAATCTCACAATGTTCAATTAAAAATTCTATAGTAATGGACAATTGTAAAATTGATACTAAAATCTCAATTTCTGATAGTATTATAGCCTCTAACTCCGATATTTCATTACAAAATTCTGATCAAATTTATAAAAAATTCCTACTTGGTGAAGGAACAAAGATTTCTCTCTAAATTTTTTTCTTAATGAAATCAATAGAATTTACTGGTGAAGGATCTGTATTATTTAAGACAGCAGCATAAATTGAAGAATAATCTAATAAATAAATTAAATTTGTTATCTTAGATAGAATACTTCCTTCTAGTGAATTAATTACTTTGTATTTAATTTCTTTAGATTCAAAAAATTCTTCAAGAATTTTCCATCTTTCTATGGTTCGAAAATAATCATCTTTACCTTGAATTAAAACTGGCGAAACTAAAGATTTTTTTTCCCACGATACAATTCCATTATGACTAGATTCGATTACATCTTCTGTCATAGCATGAATTTTTGAATTTTCTTGCAAAGAATTTTTGTATCTTATTGCAGATGCTTGTAATCCAGCTGGATAGATAACACAAACAATATCACTGATAAAATTTGCTAATTCCAATGATTTATTATTTTTATCGAGATTTCCTGAAAAAATCGTATCTCTTGTTTTTTTAAGAGTCATAAAAGTTTCATTAACATCATTTTTGTTAATTGGTAAAATTGGTTCTAAAATATTTAGTATCGAAAATAGAAAATTTGTATAAGATGCTCTAGGTGAATGAATCATAGGGATTTTTTGAAAAAATATATTGTTTGAACGACAATATGATTCCATTTTGCTACCTGATGAAAAACCAATTATTTTTGCATTAGTTTTTTTAGCCTGTTCTATAACCGATAATGTTTCAACAGTATCCCCTGAAACACTTGTCGCAATTACTAATGTTTTCGAGTCAACTGTCTTTGGTAATAGATATCCTTTAACATTACTAACATGAATATTTTTTTTTGACAGAATTGCTGCTATAGTATCTCCAATAGAACCTGATCCACCCATTCCTGCAAAGACAATATGATCTATATCTTGTATATCGAATTTTTCAAATTTTTTTTCAAATGATTCTGTTGCTATCTCTGGCCATTCATCATAAACTTTGAACATACATTTTGTATCTATTCTTTCTAAATCGCTTAATTCCATTACTAAAATATCTGATTCTATTATTGTAAAATACTTAACTACAAATTTCTAATATTAATAATAATATAATGCTACATTAGATAACTTTTATGACGCTAAGAACTATTGAATGGAAAGATAATTCTGTAGTAATGATTGATCAAACTAAATTACCAAATGTTCTTGAATATGTCACTTTTACTGATTTTAATCAGGTTGCTGATGCTATACGTACTTTAGTTGTTAGAGGGGCACCTGCAATTGGAGTTTCTGGAGCATTTGGTCTAGCATTGGCAACTTTGCAAAGTAATGCGACTGAAAAAAATGAATTAATTACATTTTTAACAAATGCTAAACAAATTTTATTTGAAACACGTCCTACAGCTGTAAACCTTGCATGGGGTTTAGAAAAAATTATGCAAGTTGCAAATGCAGCTAATACTGTTGAAGAAATAAGAACAAATGTTATTGAAACTGCTAAAAAAATGGCTGAAGAAGATATTCAAATTAACATGTCGATGGGTAAGAATGGTTCTAAATTGTTCAATGATAATGACACAATCATGACGCATTGTAATGCTGGTGCTTTAGCTACAGTCGGTTATGGTACAGCATTAGGAGTAATACGTGCTACTAAAGATAGTGGAAAAAATATTAAAGTAATAGCTACTGAAACTAGACCTGTTCAACAAGGTTCTAGATTAACTGCTTTTGAATTAAAACATGATGGAATTGATGTTAGCCTAATACCCGATACCGCAGTTGGTTATTCAATGGCAAATGATCTTGTAGATAAAATTGTTGTTGGTGCAGATAGAATTCTAAGAACAGGTCATGTTTACAACAAAATTGGAACATATCAAGTTGCAACTATGGCAAATCAACATAAAATTCCATTTTATGTTGCAGCACCTCTTTCTACATTTGATATGAAAAGTAATCCTGAAGATGTAATAATTGAACAACGAAAAGGATCTGAAGTAACTGGAATCGGTGATAAAAAAACTGCGCCCGATGGAATCGATGTAATTAATCCTGCATTTGATATGACACCTCCGGAATTAATTGCTGGAATAATTACTGAGAAAGGTGTAGCAAAAGCACCTTTTGAGGAATCCATAAAAAAATTATTCCAAGCTAATTAACATCAAGTTTTTATTCATTTCATGTTACTTTTTTTCATGAGTACTGTTGATGTAGAAAATATACGTGATTCACTCAAGAAGTGTATGGACCCTGAAGTTCCGTTGAGTATTGTAGATATGGGTCTGATCTATGGAATCGATGTCACTGAAAATAATGATGTAAATATTAAAATGACAATGACAACTAAAGGCTGTCCTTTACATGAAACAATGGTTGATGATGTTAAAAGATA
>MDSV01108821.1_pt1 | contig 13187 bp, 12 predicted proteins | sample 810851 | NCBI WGS metagenome assembly MDSV01 (sample SAMN05326640, study PRJNA326480) | marine metagenome | isolation source: seawater | place: Atlantic Ocean: North East | collected 2012 | reverse complement strand
TAATTTTCAATTACCCTATCCTTTAATGAATATTATTAATGGAGGAGCTCACGCAAATAATTCACTAAGAATCCAAGAGTTCATGATCCGAATTGAAAAAACTGAGACATTTTCTGAGACTATGAGGGTGTCTTTTTTAGTCATACAAAATTTAAAAAATTTAATTAATGAAAAGAAACTATCAACAACAGTTGGGGACGAAGGGGGTTTTGCGCCATCATTAAGTAAAAATGAGGAGGCAATAGAATTAATTATTAAATCTATTGAAAAAGCAGGTTTTAAACCTGAAGAAGAAGTTTCAATTTGTTTGGATGTTGCTTCCAATGAACTTTTTAATAATGGCAAATATTCAGTGGAGTCATCTAAATTTGAAACATCTAAAAAAACAATAGAGTATTATTCAAAACTTATAAAAAAATACTCAATTAAATCAATAGAAGACCCTTTTTCAGAAGATGACTGGAATTCATGGAATGAATTCATGAAATTAATAAATGATCAAAATCTAAAGACCCAAATTGTTGGTGATGATCTTTTTGTTACAAATAAAGAAAGATTAAATAAAGGAATTAAACAAAAAGCAGCAAATGCAATATTAATCAAACCAAACCAAATAGGCACACTAACTGAAACTTTGGAAGTAATTGATCTTGCTCATAAAAATGGACTTAAAACAATAATTTCACATAGATCAGGCGACTCAGAGGACACTTTTGTCGCTGATTTGTCAGTTGCTACAAATTCATCTCAAATTAAAACTGGATCCCTTGCTAGATCTGAAAGAGTTGCTAAATACAATAGATTACTTCGCATAGAAGAAGAACTTGGAAATTCAGCCAAAATGGCTAAAATCTAACTATGAGACTAATAAAGATTTTTAAAACAAGAAAGTTATTTTTATTAAACATATTCTTAACTCTCTATGTTGGTATTAGTTTAATAAGTGGAGAGAGAGGGTTAATCTCCTATTTTGAAAAGAAAAATTTTGAAGAAAGATTAATAAAAAAAGACTTAAGACTTTCAAAAGAGTTAAATGAAATTGAAAAAAAAAACAAACTTTTATCTGAAAATATAGACTTAGATTATTTAGATATGCTTTACAGAGAAAAATTAAAGTTTGGAAAAAAAGAAGAAATCCTAATAAGATTAAAATAATGAAACCTAGACATCCAGAAAAAGTTAAAAATACTATTTCTCCATTAAAAAAAAAACCTAAATGGATTAAATCTAAAATAGTAAATTCAAAAGTTTTCTTTCAAACTAAACAAGTAGTTAATAGGCACAGCCTAGTTACAGTTTGTCAAGAAGCTAACTGTCCAAATATAACTGAGTGTTGGAGCAAAAAACATGCAACATTTATGATTATGGGTGATACTTGCACAAGAGCCTGTGCTTTTTGTGATGTAAAAACCGGTAAGCCTGGTGCTTTGGACTCTCTAGAACCTTTTAAAATTTCAAAAGCTGTAAAGGAATTAAATTTAAACCATGTAGTAATAACTTCTGTTGACAGAGATGATTTAGTAGATGGAGGAGCCAATCATTTTAAAGAAGTGATAACTCAAGTTAAAAAAAATAATCCAAAAACTACTGTTGAGGTATTAACTCCAGATTTTTTAAGAAAAGGCAATTCATATGAAAAAGTTTTAGAAGCTGATCTTGATGTGTTTAATCATAATATTGAAACAGTACCTAGTCTCTATTTAAAAGTAAGACCTGGTTCTAGATATTTTGCTTCTATAAATCTTTTAAAATCAGTAAAAGAAAAAAAACCAAAACTTTTTACCAAATCAGGAATTATGGTAGGTCTAGGTGAAACAAAAGATGAAATAATTCAAGTAATGGATGATTTGAGAACTGCAAAAGTAGATTTTTTAACTATAGGTCAGTATCTACAACCTTCAACCAAGCATTTTCCATTATTCAGGTATGTACATCCTGACGAGTTTCAAGAATTTAAAGATATTGCAATTTCAAAAGGTTTTTTATTAGTTTCTTCTTCTCCTTTAACTAGATCTTCTTACCATGCTGATGAAGATTTTAAAAAATTGAAGGATGCAAGAATTAATAAACTTGAATGTCGTCAGCTTCAATAAAAAAAATTATTCCTTGTAAGAAAAAGGATTTAATAAATATGGTTTTGGATATTGAAAAATATCCAGAATTTGTACCTTGGTGCCTGGAGGGAAAAATACATGAAAAAAAAGAAAGTGCCGATTTAATTGAAATTAAAGGGGATCTTAAAGTAGGAAAAAAATTTTTGAACGAAACATATACAAGTTTAGTTTTATACTACAAAGATAAAGATAAAATTTTAGTAACTAATATTGATGGACCATTAAAACATCTCCAAAACGAATGGAAATTTAAAGAAATCAACAATAATACTCAATTGGAATTTGACATTGATTTTGAATTAAAAAATAATTTATTGAGCAAAATAATGAAAAAATCTTTTAATTTAGGTTTAAATAAAATTGCGGATGCATTTGAAAAAAGAGCTAATGAATTATTTAATAAAATTTAAAATCAATTCCAAAGATTTTTTTACTGTTGCTCTTTGGATGTAAGTTCGTCCTCTGTTTTTGAATAAGAATCTATTTACCTTAATTTTATTTGCTTTTTTAATACCAATAAATACCAATCCAACCGGTTTTTCTTTAGTACCACCTTTTGGTCCAGCTATTCCAGTTATAGAGACTGCTATATTTGTTTTGCTAATTCTTTGTAAATTATTAACCATAGACAAACAACATTGAATACTTACAGCACCATGTTTTTTAATAATTTGTTTAGGTACTTTTAAAAGATGATTTTTAGATTGGTTGGAGTAGGTTACTAAACCCATAGTAAATACTTTAGAAGATCCACTAACAGAAGTAATAGAACTTGAAAGCATTCCGCCAGTACAAGACTCAGCTATAGAAAGTTTAATTTTTTTCTTTTTTAAAACTGAAATTAATTTTTTTGTGATTTTTAACATATTCTTAAAATATTAAAATAATAATTATCAATGATATCGTTGCATATATTCCTGCAAGTATATCATCAAGGATAACTCCAAGACCATTTTTCATTTTTTGGTCAACTATATTAATAGGAAATGGTTTTAAAATATCAAAAAATCTAAAAAGCAAAAAACATAAAAATATCATGATCTCATGGTAATGCTGCATAATCCAGTTAGGTAAAGAAAGAAAAAATCCTAAACCAACAAAGGATAAAAAAAGCAATGGAATACTTTGTCCGACAAACTCATCTATTACAATTTCTTTAGCATCTTTTTTTTTAAATTGGGAAGTCAAATTATCTATTGAAATTATAGAGTAAATTGTGATTAAAAATAAAAATAATATTAAATAATAAAATATTGATCCTATAAGATCGTTTATTAATAAAAGGTAGTAAATAATACAAGTTACGAATGACGCTAAAGTTCCAGGAGCATATTTAAAATACCCTATACCAAACATTGTGATTAAAGCTTTTCCGAATTTATTAATCATATTTAATTACTGAAGTTATAACTTCACAAGCTATAGCTTTTTCTTTTCCGATAACACCTAATTTTTCTGTAGTTTTGCCTTTTATATTTATTTGATCTTTTGAAATTTCACAAAGTTTGGCAATATTATCTATCATTTTATTTTTATATTTTTTAATTTTAGGAGTTTGAGTAATAACATTTAAGTCAATATTATTTACAAAATACCCTTTTAATTTTATTTGTTCTACAACTTGTTTTAATAAAATAGTTGACCTTATATTTTTAAATCTTTTACTTTTATCTGAAAACATTTGTCCAATATCTTTCATTTTACATGCTCCAAGAATTGCATCTATTATAGAATGCAGAACAGGATCTCCATCTGAATGTCCTAAGGTCCCTAATTTAGATTTAATTCTTAACCCAGCTAGATAAAGTTTTCTTTTTGGAATAAGTCGATGAATGTCAAAACCTATGCCAACATTCATTTTAGATTTATAAATATTTTTTAAATTTTCAAAATCAGATTTGTCTGTAATTTTAAAGTTGTTTTTTTCTCCTTCTATGAGTTTAACTTTATTAAAATTTTTAAATAATGAAAAATCATCATCCAGATATCTATGTTTATAAAGTTTATGCAGATTGTAAATTTCTTTTAAATTAAAGCATTGAGGAGTTTGAGTTATAAATAAATCGTTTCGATTTTTTCCCATTATATATTTTTGCTGTTTTTGCTTTATGGCATCATTTATTTTAAGAGCAGGTATTACAGCTCTAGAATTTTTCATATTTTTAATAATGGACCTTAAGAGTTTTGAAGAAAAATTTGGTCTAGCAGAATCATGTATTAAAATTTTAGAGACTCCTCTTTGTTTGATTAAATATTTTAAAGCTTTATAAGTGGACTCTTGTCTTGTTTTTCCACCTTTAACAAACTTCAAATTTTTTGCTTTTATTAGTTTTAAGTTTTTTTTGTGTCTCTGATTATATACAAAAACCACTTTTTTAATTTGAGGAAAAAAAGAAGCTTTTTTTAAAGAAATCTCAGCTAAAGTTTTTCCTCCTATTTTGTGATAGGGCTTAGCAATATTTGATTTAAATCTACTGCTATTACCAGCTGCTAATAAAATCAGACAAAAACTCATTGTATTAAGTTATATTATATCTATATAAATTATTAAGAATTATTTGAAATGTTTAAAATTATTAAAGACTTTAATTGGATTATTGCATCATCATTTTTGTGCATTTTGCTTGGAATTTTAACTTTTCTAACATTTATAAATCAAGGTTTTATTCCATTAAATGATAAAAACTTACAAATTTTATTAATAATTGACATTATATTATTACTAATCTTTTTTTCTTTAATTTTTAAAAATACTTATAGATTTTATAGAGCTGAAAAAACAAAAAAAACAGGATCACAAACTAATTTAAAATATATTTCATTATTTTCTCTGTTCACATTTTTACCTTCATTGTTAATAGCGATTTTCTCTCTTTTTTTATTTAATTTTGGTGTCCAAAACTTTTTCAATGAACAAATAAAGAAAGCTGTAAATAATTCTTATGATGTTGCTCAGAATTATTTAGAAGAAAGTAAAAAAACTGTGGAGTCAGATGTTATATTAATGAGCGTTGGAATAAACAGAGTATCAAATCTTTACTATTCTAACCAAAACAGATTTAAAAATATTGTAAGAGCTGAAAAAATTTTAAGAAGGGTAGATGATATTTATTTAATTGATAGCTCAGGAAACATAATGTTTTCAGACATAAAGGAATCTGAAAGTGAATTTATAATACCCACAGAGAATAATTTTAATTTAGCGCTTCAAGGTTCGCCAGTTGTAATATCAAATGACCCTGACAACAAAACATCTGTGATGATAAAACTAAATAGTTTGATCGACACTTATTTATATATTTCAAGGAACATTGAGCCCGAAATACAAAAATATTTAAAAGAAACTAAAGAGGCAATTAATTTTTACTATTCTGTTGAAAATAGCCAAACAGGTATCAAAATAACTTTTGCAATAATTTATATTATTATCGTTACTTTATTATTATTTTTGTCAACAGCTATAGCAATAAGTTTTGCAACTAGACTTACCGTACCAATAATAAATTTGATAGGAGCTTCAGAAAAAATTAGTAGAGGCGCTTTAGATACAAAAGTTCCAGAAATAGATGCAGACGAAGAATTTAAGTTACTTAATAAAAATTTTAATAACATGATAGAAAGATTAAAAAAACAGCAAAATAAACTCTTAATAGCTGAACAATATTCAGCTTGGGAAAGTGTTGCTAGGAAACTTGCTCATGAAATAAAAAACCCTTTAACACCAATTCAATTATCTATTGATCGATTAAAAGAAAAATATTCTTCAAAGATTTCACAAGATAAAGAAGATTTTAAAAACTATCTTGAAACAATTAATAGACAAATAAAAGATATTGAAAATTTAGTTAATGAATTTTCAAATTTTGCAAGAATGCCTAATCCAATTATGAAAAAAATTGATATCAATAAAATCTTAAAAAGAGCAGTTGATTTCTTCAAACTTTCTTCCGAAAATGAATTTAAAATAAAGTCAGAAAACAAACAAAATTTTATTAGCGGAGATGAAGATCAGCTTTATAGAGTCTTTATTAACCTCATAAAGAACTCAGAAGAGTCATTTGAGGAAAAAAAAGTCAAAATAGCCAATTTTAAAGGAAAAATTCTTATAGAAATTACAAAAAATAATGACTATATAGTTATCAATCTAAAAGATAATGGGCTTGGTATTTCGGATACAAAAAAAATAATGACGCCGTATTTCACAACTAAGAAAAAAGGTACAGGTTTAGGTTTACCTATAGTAAATAAAATAATAAATGAACATTCTGGAGATTTAGCAATATCTAGCAATAAAAACAAAGGCACAGAGATTTCAATCCATATACCTCTTATTCATGAAAAGTGAAATTTTAGTAATAGACGATAATTCAGATATACGTTTTTTAATATGCAACATATTAAAAGATAATAATTTTACAGTTAGAGAAGCTGCAAATTACAATCAAGCAGTGTTCGAAGTTAATAAGAAACTTCCTGACTTAACGATTTTAGATATTAAGCTAGATAAAGGAGATAAAGATGGAATGGATCTATTAAAATTAATTATGAAAATTGATAAATCTTCGCCAGTTATAATGATATCTGGCCATGCCAATGTTAAAACAGCAGTTGAGGCTATTCAATTAGGTGCATATGAATTTGTTGAAAAACCTTTCTCTACTGAAAAAATTTTAAACTATGTAAACAGAGCATTAGAAAGTTATTCTTTAAAAAAAGAAAAAGAAAAGTTAGAACACAAACTTTTTCACTCATTTGATTTTATTGGAAAAAGTCCAGAAATAATGAAAATCAAAAAAAATTTAGATAAAATAGCATTTGCTGAAAGTAGAGTTTTAATTTCTGGATCAACAGGAACTGGCAAGGAATTAATTGCCAGAAAAATTCATAAAAAATCTTCAAGATCTAAAAATCCTTTTGTAGTATTAAACTCAGCCTTACTTCAAGAAAAAAAATATGAAAAAGAACTTTTTGGAGAAGAATATGAAGACGGAACAGTTTCATTTGGTATATTAGAAAAAGCTAATAAAGGTACTTTGTTAATTGATGAAGTTTCAGAAATACCATTAGAAACTCAAGCTAATATTCTTCGGGTTTTGATTGATCAAAAATTTAAAAGAATAAATGGAGCTAAAGAAATTTATGTAAATATAAGAATAATATCTACTACTTCTAAAAATTTGGCAGAACTAGTTAAAGATAAAAAATTTAGAGAAGATTTGTTTCACAGACTAAATGTTGTACCAATAAATCTACCTGATTTAAAAGCAAGAACAGAAGATATTCCATTATTGGTAAATTATTTTAAGAAAAAAATATCTGAAATAAATAGAGTTCAGGAAGCTAATATAAATCCTACTAATAATTTATTATACACTTATGACTGGCCAGGTAATATTAGAGAATTAAGAAACTTAATTGAAAGAGTAACTATTTTATCAATAAATGAAAATAAAATTAATACTGATAAAATTATGAATGATGTGCTAAATCAAAAACCATCTACTGAAATTAATGAAGATATTTTTAAAAACACAATGTCATTTCCTTTAAAAGAAGCAAGAGAAGAGTTTGAGAAAAAATATTTATTAAATCAACTAAGAAAAAATCACGGAAATATATCAAAAACAGCTGATTATATAGGAATGGAGAGATCTGCTCTTCATAGGAAACTTAAATTGTTAGGTATAAAAGGCATTAATTAAAAATGAAAATAATAATATGTGGAGCCGGTAAAGTAGGCTTTTCAATAAGTAAACAACTTACTTCTCAGGGGCACTCGGTTACAGTGATTGATCAGTCATCTGAAGATATTAAAAAAATTAACGATACGCAGGATGCAAAAGGTATTGTTGGGAGAGCAACTCTTCCATCAGTTTTAGAAAATGCTGGAGCCGAAGAAACAGACATGATTATAGCGGTTACAAAAAACGATGAAACAAATATGATTATATGTCAATTAGCTAGTTCTCTATTTAATATATCTAAAAAAATTGCAAGAATAAGATCTAAAGAATTTTTAGAAGGCAAATGGAGTAAATTATACAATAAATCTAATATTCCTATAGATGTAATCATTTCCCCGGAAATTGAAGTTGCTAAATCGCTTTACAGAAGATTAGAAGCTCCAGGAGCATTAGATAATGTGCCTTTTGGTAATGATAAAGTTAAGTTTTTGGAAATTTCAATTGAAAAAGACTGTCCAATTATCGGAGTACCACTGAAAGATTTAACCAAAAAATTTCCTGATTTCAAAGCTAATATTCTAGGCGCTCTTAGAAAAGATAAATTCATCTTTTTAAAAAAAGACGATAAAATCCTGGAGGGAGACAATGTTTATTTAGTTGCAAGTAGTGATCAACTTAATCAAATTTTAAAGGCATTTGGTCATGAAGAAAAAGTATCAAAAAAGATTTTAATAATTGGAGGAGGAAATATCGGTTTGAACTTAGCTAAATTACTAGAAACAAACTTGGAGGGAATAAGAATTAAGATCATAGAAAAAAATAAACAAAGAGCCGAAGAACTTGCGAGTGAATTATCTTCATCAATTATTTTAAACGGAGATGGTTTAGATGAAGAGCTATTAAAAGAAGCAAATATAGAAGAAATCGAAACAGTTCTTGCATTAACCAATGATGATGAAAATAATATTATGGCATGTGTTTTAGGAGAAAAATATGGACCTTCAAAAAGAACAATCGCGATAGTTAATAAATCAAACTATAGTTTATTACAAAAATCATTAAATATTGATGACTTAGTAGATCCTAGAATGACAACAGTTTCTAAAATCATGGAACATGTTCACAAGGGAACGATAGGAACAGTATATTCTTTACTTGACGGTGAGTATGAACTTATAGAGGCTGAAATTTTAGATAAATCAGAATTGTTAAATAAAAAGATTAAAGATGTAGATTTACCAAAGTTAATAAGAATAGGTGCTGTAGTTAGAAAAGATAAAGTGATTATACCCAGATCAGATTTTGCTTTTGAAAAAAAAGACTTAATTGTTTTTTTAGCTAAGAGAGAACAATTAAAAGAAGTAGAAAATATTTTTAGAATTAGTTCAATATAAATCTAATGAATCTTAGAGGAATTTGTTATTATTTAGGATTGTTTTCTTTTCCCATAGGTGTTCTTGCATTTTTTAATATCCTGTATTCATCTTATTTTGATTATTTATTAAATTTAAACTCTTATATAATTACTTTAATAGCATCCATCTTTAATGGCTTATTTTTATTATTTATTGGAAAAAAAGGAGAAAAAAAATTAGATTTTTACGAACAGCTTATATTAATTGTGTTAACTTATTTTTTAATTTCAGTTTTTATTTCAATTCCTTATTTTTTTAGTAATTATAATATTAATTTAATTAACTCATTGTTTGAGTCTTTTTCAGGAATTACAGGTACAGGTTTTTCCATTTTTAACAATATTAAATATATCGATCCTACATTAATTATATGGAGATCCTCATCGCAATGGATCGGAGGTTTATATTTTTTATTATTTTTATTTATTTTTTTTTCAAATTCTTATTTTAATTTTAAACTAATTAATTTAGTTAATACTGGTAACGGAAATTTAAATTCAGAAATAAATATAAAAAGAACCACAATTAACATTTTTCTTATTTATACTTTATTAACTTTATTTCTTTTTATTCTTTTTTCTTCTTCTGGAGTTAGGTTATTTAATAGTTTTAATATATCAATGACATTAATATCTGCTGGAGGATTTCTACCTACAAACACATTAAATCAAATTATAAATACAAATTATCAGAAAATTTTACTACTAATATCTTTTTTAATATCAACTTTAAATATTGTTTTTATTTATAATTTATTTTTTAAAAAAAACATTGTTAAAGTACACTATGAAGACATCTCAATTTTTATAACTATATTAGCTTTTTCGATAATTCTATTAATTACTTTTAGTGAATTTAATTTTATTGAATGTTTTATAAATGTTTTAAGCAGTGTAAGCACTTCAGGAATAACTTTAAGCGAACCAAATAAAAATATTTCTTTATATTTTTTATTCCTTGCTATAATGGGAGGGTCAATAATCTCTAATACATCAGGAATAAAATTTTTAAGAATATATATTTTATTAAAAGCATCTCTAATAGAAATTTTAAGTCTTGTAAAACCTAAAAATGTTGTCAATCAAAATATTTTATACTCTGAAAATAAAATAAATAATGAAAATATAAAATTTTCATTTTTAATATTTATTTCATTTTTTATAAGTTTATTTTTATTAACTGGAGTTTTATTATTAGACAATATTAATTTTGAAAGTGCTTTTAAATTGTCAATCTTAACTTTAACAAACACCACCGACTCTAATTTACACAGTTTATCTATTGTGGATTTTAATAGCCTACTAACAAGTTCTAAGATTTTTTTAATTTTATTTATGATAATTGGAAAAATTGAGCTAGTATCAATTTTTTTAATTTTCAGAAGAATTTTTATTAAAAACTAAAATTATGTCAAAAGTAGTAATAATAGGTTCTGGTGCAATGGGCTCTGCTTTTGCTTTTCCATGTTTAGACAATAATCATGACACGAATATAATAGGAACCCACTTAGAAGATGAATTTATTGATGAATTAAAAAATAATAATAATTTACATCCTGCTTTAAAGATTAAAATTCCCAAAAGTATAAATATTTCAAAATTTGAAAAATTTGATACTATTTTGAAATCAAAGGTTGACCTTCTCGTTCTGGGGATTAGCTCAAAGGGTATAGAGTGGGTAGCCGAACAGCTTTATAAAATTTACAAAAATAATGAACCACCTTCTTTATTAATGCTTACTAAAGGATTAAGCATCTATGATAATAAGTATGAGCTCTTAGTAGATAAGTTAGAACGATTACTTCATTCAAAAGGAATAAAGAAAACAAATACATCAGCAGTAGGAGGTCCATGCTTAGCAGCAGGTTTAGCTAACAAAGTTCATAGCAGCGTAGTTATTGCCAACAAAGATATAAAAGTTGCTAAAAAAATTTCGGATTTATTAAATACTAATTATTACCATACATCTTACAGTGACGATTTAATAGGAGTTGAAGTTTGTGCTGCAATTAAGAATATATTTTCGATGGCAGTTGGAGCGTCCAAAGGGCTTTGTAGCAATACAGCTACAAATGAAATCAAAGAAAAAAATTATTTAAATACAGCTTCGGTATTAATCAAGCAGTCAATTTATGAAATGGAAATATTTACTGAACATCTTAAAGGAAAAAAGGAAACCGTATCTGGATTGGCAGGACTAGGAGATCTTTATGTTAGCTCAGCTGGGGGGAGGAATAGCAAAATGGGGTCTTATCTTGGTGGAGGAATAACTTTTTCTCAGGCTAAAAATACAAAAATGAAAAACATCACAGTTGAAGGAGCAGATTTAATTTTTGAAATAGGAAAGAAAATCAAAGAAGATTTTAATGAAAAACAATTACCTATAATGATTGCTATGATTGATGCTATACTAGAAGATAAGAAACTTGACATTAGATGGGAAAATTTTAGTTAATGGCAAAATTTATTATATCAATCGATCAAGGAACGACATCAAGTCGAGCTATTCTCTTCAATATTAAAGGCAGACCAATTTACTCTTCTCAAAAAGAATTTACTCAATACTTCCCAAAAAGTGGTTGGGTTGAACATAATCCTGAAGAAATTTGGAATACTACAAAGAAAACACTCAAGGATGTTATTAATAAAGCCAAAAAACTTAAAGGAAATATTCTAGCAATAGGAATAACCAACCAAAGAGAGACAACTATTTTGTGGGACAAAAAAACAGGTAAAACTGTTTATAATGCTATTGTTTGGCAAGATCGTAGACAAGCAGAATTTTGTAAAAAGTTAAAAAAACAAAATAAAGAAACAATGATTTATAACAAGACTGGCCTCCCAATTGATTCTTACTTTTCTGGAACAAAAATAAAATGGATTTTGGATAATGTTCCTAAAGCAAAAAAACTAATGAAAAAAAAACAACTACTCTTTGGTACTATTGATAGTTTTTTAATATGGCGTCTCACCAAAGGAAAGGTGCACGCAACTGATGCTACTAACGCAAGCAGAACAATGATTTATAATATTTCTACTAATAAATGGGATGATACAATTTTAAAAATTCTTAAGATTCAAAAACATATTTTACCAGAAGTAAAAAATTGTTCAGATGATTATGGATTTACACATCCTTCAATTACTGGAAAAACCATACCAATTACAGGTGTAGTAGGCGATCAACAATCAGCCTCAATAGGACAATGTTGTTTTGATCCAGGTTCTTTAAAAAGCACTTATGGAACTGGAGCATTTGTTTTATTAAACACTGGCAGTAAAAAAATTTATTCAAAAAATAGACTTCTAACTACTATAGCTTATCGGATTAAAGGAAAAACTACTTATGCAATGGAAGGATCAATATTTATTGCAGGAGCAGGTGTTCAATGGTTAAGAGATAGAATGAAATTTTTTAAGAAGGCTAGCGACACTGAAAAAATTGTTAAATCATTGAAAGATAATAAAGATGTGTACTTAGTTCCAGCCTTTACTGGGATGGGAGCACCTTATTGGAATCAAAATGCAAGGGGTGTTTTGAGCGGATTAACTAGAGACACTGGTCCAAAAGAAATTGTTAGATCCACAATAGAGTCAGTTGCATATCAAACTCACGATCTATTTGAGGCAATGAAACATGATGGTTTAAGACCAAAAATAGTTAAAGTTGACGGAGGTATGGTTATGAATAATTGGTTTGCTCAATTTTTATCTGATGTTGTAAATGTTAAGGTTTTAAGACCAAAAGTACATGAAACTACGGCATTAGGAGCAGCATTTATGGCAGGACTTAAAATTGGCGTTTATAAATCTTTAAAAGACATTTCTAAAAACTGGAATTTGGATAAAAAGTTTTACCCTAAGATGAAAAAAAATTTTAGAAATGTACTTCTAAAAGGTTGGACTAAGGCAATTAAACGAGCTTTAATTAATTAATACATCTTGAAGTTGTAAGATTTGTATATTTCGTATCTG
>MDSV01098448.1_pt1 | contig 13188 bp, 17 predicted proteins | sample 810851 | NCBI WGS metagenome assembly MDSV01 (sample SAMN05326640, study PRJNA326480) | marine metagenome | isolation source: seawater | place: Atlantic Ocean: North East | collected 2012 | reverse complement strand
TTTCCATCTTTTTTATAAACAGAGTTATTAGATAATTGACCATATAAAATAGAATTTTCTAATTGTTGTTTTATATCTAATGATTTAAGTATTTCCGATTTTATAGATATTTGTTCACTTTTGGGTAGTCCTGATTTACTTAACTCAAATCCTAATACATCGGTATAATATTTTAAATACTCTGTTGTGTCACTTTTATCAAATCTAGATATAACAGGGTTACCTTCTATAGCTTCTTCTTTAGTTAGTATATTTTTATCACCTTTCTTATATTTTTTCAAACTAAACCCATCAGGTTTTTTGTTACTAGTTTTTTGTTTCAATCCTTTTTTCCAAACATAATATGGATCGTTGAAAGAAGGCCACTCAGATGCGTTTTCACCCAATTTCCATTTATCTGATTGTGTTACCCAAGAAGCTTTTTTGAATGGTGTATCTACCACTTCTTCAGCTCCATTTCTAATTACTTTAACTTTAAGTTTCTCGTATGGGTTTAAAGGTGTTCCATCTTCTTTATAAACACCTAATATTAAAGTTTCGGGTTTATACTTATCTAACTCATCAATATCTTCTGGTTCCTCTTCTAATTGAGGTTTTTTATTTATTTCTGGTGGTAAGTCAATATAAATATATTTATAATTAACATTAGGATCAAACTGACCAGTAGAATAAACCGTTGATATTATTTCATATCTATCTTTATTTAAATTGCCTATATTAGATTCTGTTGTGTTACTATCAGTGTTGTCTCCTTTTTTAACATTACCTTCTTCGTCACTTGTTGTACCACCACTTGTTAAGTTTTGAAGTTCTTTTATTTTTTCTTTAGTATCACCACCTTTAAATCCAATTGCTTTAGGTTTATTACCACTACCAGCATTTACTGATGGTTTTTTAGATTTTGTTGTTAATGGTGAAACTGACAAAAGAGGAGCTAATCTAGCTATAATTTCTTCAATATCAGCAATAGAATCTATAACAATGGATGCTACGCCAATATATGGCTTTTGTGTTTCAAACATAGATTTTAAAGCAATAGTTTCAAGCATTTTAAATCCTATGTCTTTATCTAATTCTAGATTTATATCACTTTCTCTTATTTTTAATCTACCTTTATTATCTTTAAGTTTATTTATATCACCAATACCTGAGTTTGTATTTTCAGCAAATCTAGTGAAAACACCTTCAGAATTTGTGGATATAGGATTTGATAAATTTTTAAACAATGATTGTTTAACCATGTTATCAGCTATTCCTAAATTACCTTCTATTACTTTAGTTATGTAACTAATATTAGGAACTAAAAGAATAGATGATTCTTTTAATCCAATAGATTTTGATATAATACTACTTGGTCCTGGAAAGCTTAATGATACATTGTATGGTCCAGTTACTAAAGTTGACCCATATAGGGGAAATTTAATAGAAAGAGGCATTAAATAACATTTTTATTTTATATATAAAATACACTTTGTCTATCAGATATCTTTGGTATTTTATTCTGAAACTCCAAATTTTATATATACTTTACTAACATATATAAAATAAAATTAAATTATATGAGAAAAACACTATTATATATAATACTTTTAATGTCTATTATAATGGCTGGTACGGTAGCTTATGTATCGGTTGGTGGGTTGTTAAAAGTATTTAGCGGAGCTGGAACTTTGGGTGTTATATTATTCACTTCCATTGAGATAGCTAAGGTTGTTGCAACATCTGCTATACATACATATGGTAAAATATTAGGTTGGAAATACAATCTATTATTATCATTAGGTGTAGTTATTGCGATGGCTATTACCTCTATGGGTATTTATGGTTTTTTATCATCAACGTATAGAGAAAGTTATTCTAAAATGACTAACATAGAATCACAAGTAGAATTGAATGAATCAAAACTAGTAGGCTATAAAGAACAATTAATTTCTATTTCTAGTGAAAAAGATGGTTTGTCTACGATTATATCCGAATTAAGTTCCGGATTATCAAACAATGTTATAGAATATAAGGATAAAGAAACAGGTAAAATAATAAGAACTACCTCATCTTCAACTAGAAGAGCTTTGGAAAAACAATTAGATAGAGCATCTGAAAGACAAGAATTAGTAAGTGATAAATATGATAATATTTCTAATAAAATATTTGAAATAGAAAATGAGATATTGGAGATAAAATTAGGAAATGAAGCAGCTAGTGAATTAGGTCCTTTGAAATATTTATCTGAAGTTACTGGTGTTTCTATGGATGATGTTATGAAGTGGTTTATCTTTTTACTTATTATAATTGGAGATCCAATGGCTATACTAATGGTTATTATATTCAATAAAGTAGCTAACATAGATAGAAAATCAAAAAGAAAAGTTAAAAAACCTTTAGTTGTTGAACCACCTGTAATAATTAAAACTCCCACTCCTATTCCTTCTGAGATAATAGAAACAAAGGAAGAGATAGAAGATTTAGAAGAAGAAATTGAAGAGATAGAAGAAGAGATAGAAGAAGTTGAAGATGAAATAATAGAATCATTGAAAGAAGATGGTGAAGTTGATGATGAAATAACTCTTAGGTTAAAAGAATTAGAAGAAAAAGAAAGACTTTTTAAAGAAAAAGAAGATGATATTAATAGATTGGATAAAGAAATTAAAGATTGGGAAAATACTCATTGGAAATTAAAAAGAAATAGAAAACCACCATCGGCTATTGATGAAGATGAAGAATAATATTTTAACCCTCTTTTTAAAGAGGGTTTTTATTTGATAAAATAATTATTTAATATATAAAAAAAAGATTAAATTAATTAATGTCTTCTACTATAAAAGACCAAATTTTAGGTACTATTAAAATATCTGATGAGTTTGATATAAACTCAGGTACATCATCTACTGATTACGCTCCAATATTTTCTGAAAGTGGTGATGAACACATAGTAAATATTGTAGATCTTGATGATATAATAAGTTTAGATACTTTTAAATATACATCTGTAGGTGAAATAGAAAACAGGTATTTAAAAACTTATTATAGAATATCTAAAGATAATTCATCTTGGTCTAATTGGTTTGAATTATCTAATGAAATAGATTTTCCAAAAGTAAATCCTAATAATAAATTATATGTAGATATAAAATGGATTAGAGAGTGTTCTTCTGATATCGGTGATATAAGATTAACATCATATGAAATAAATGGAACTATTGTGAGAAATGGATCAGATTTAACTGATGATTCGTTTGTTTGTTTAGGTCCAAATGAACAAAAGATAATAGGGGTTCCCTACATATATAAAGTCTTTAGAATAAAAGATATAGAGGTATTGGGTTCAAATCCAGAATTACTTAACATACAATGGAGGTATTCACAAGATAATGGTAGAACTTGGTCAAATTATGAGCCATTTACTAAAGAAAACGTAACAACTAAAAGAATAAATCCTATTAAATTCTTTCAAGTAGAATATTTAGTTAAAAATGAATCTAATAATAAAGTAAATATACAAGATATAAACATTATAGGTGAGGTTCAAAACGTTACTAATGATTATAATAAAACTAATTTAATAGGAATAAGAGAATGTTGTAAATCTGATTTATTAGGAACATATGATGATAATGGTAATTTTATACCTAATACAACATTGAATCAAACTGGTGGTGATTCACAAGGTTCTTTACCAGAAACAACATCTTCAGATGCTGCTAATTTTTATAATCCTTATCAACAAAATGAAGCTGTTGATTTATTGAGTAAATTAAGTGGTGATGCTGAATTAATGTTTGGACATAGGGTTAATTATTTCGTTACCGATGCTGATAGAAAAGGACAAGACCATGTTTTACATGAATATCAGTTATATAATGTAGTTTGTGAAGAAGAAATAAAAGTAAGTGTGGTTGATAATAATTTTCCAGATAATCAAATAGTTATGAATCAATTTGATTTGAATTTATTTGAAACTATGGAAGTTCATATAACAAAGAAAAGTTTTAAGAAGGTTTTTGGAAGACAAAGAAGACCTTCTAAAGAAGATTTCTTATACTTTTGTGATATAAATAGAATGTTCCAAGTAGAACATGCTCAACAATTCAGAGCATTTAATAATACGGCTATTTATTATAAAATGATATTGAAGAAATACACTCAAAAAGCAAATGTCAAAGCAGAAAACGATGTTATAAAACAAAAAATATCAGAACTTACAAAGAATACTACTATTGATGAGTTGATGGGTATTGAACAAACACAAGATAAACAAGCTGTTGCTAATAAACAACAACATAAGACACTTACACAAGATCCTATTAGACATATAATACAAGCTGAGATTGATAAAGAATTAATATTAAATTCAACAACGGTTGTATCTAAATCTAATTATGATTTATCAACTTCTAATTATCAAACACCAGGTGTTATTTATAATAACCTAAAACCTGATTTAAAGGTTTCTGATAATATAGGATATACTATATGGTTCAATATACATAATTATATAAACGGTGAATTATATAACTTATTTAATAGCTATGATAAATTCAATAATATTGGTTGGGAATCTAATATTATTGATGATGATATTATTGTTAATTTAAATGACAATGAATATAAATTCCAATTATTAGGAACAGATTCTGATGATAACTTAGCATTAGAAGAAGAAACTTGGTATTGTTATGTATTTAACTTAGACCAAAGGCAAAGAAAATTACATCAATATATTTATAAGAGAAATGTAGAATTTGAAGAAGATGTTGAGAAATTAACTTCAGATAAATTATTAAAAGTTTATGAATCTACTATTGATATAGATCCAGTAGAATACATCTTAGAAGGTGTTAATCCTAATATATTAGGTTCTGATATGAAAGTAACTAATATAAGATTGTATTCTGATATATTACCAGAAGAAATACATGATAAGATACTTAATCAATACATTATAGGTGATGATTCTAAATATCTTTACTTCGGTGATAACGCAACAAATAAACTTTCTTTACCTTCTTTCAAAATAGGTGGTGAGCCTTTATAAAACTTTTATTTTTTTAATAATATAATTGAAGATAATTATTTTATAAAATGGAAGATAAATATGTAATTATAGACCTTAGAAATATGGACTATATGAAAGACGAGTTTGGTAAAATAAAATATTATGATACCGAAGATGAAGCTTGTGAGACGTGTGGTATGTATGAGTTTGAAAATGCTTGGGTTTGTAAATTAATTTTTAACCATATAGAGTGAAAAATTCAGAATATATAAATAAAAGAGTAGATGAATTATTATTATTAATGAAATCTGAAAAAGATATAGTTGATTTTAATTATGGTAAAGATTGGGATAAAGTTAATTTGTATTTATTTAAATCAAAATCTACTATAAAATGTTTAAAAAAATATATAACTAAGTTATGAGTAATATGAGTAATGATGATGTGGTTGTTGTATGTACTAAATGTGGTTGTACAAAATTAGTATGGGAAACTGTTTGTAAAAATTGTGGATCAGTAACTATTAAAAATTAATCTTCCATATTTTCATACATTTTAACTAATTCATCATTAATTGATTTAATAGTTTTTACACTCATAGATGATAACCCAAATGTCATATCATCCACAATAACATCTATTGGACAAGCACTAAGTTCCATTTCTATACATACTATTTTTTTACCATTTCCTGTATAAATATCATCAAAATAAATTCTTTCTTTACCTATTTTTAGATAAAGTGATTTTATATTTCTTATGTAATACATATAGTCACACATTATATTATATATAATTATTATTAAATAAAAATAATTTTAAACTTTTGTCTATCTAACATTTATAATACTAAATCAAGTTCAATCTTGATGTAATTTAAAAATTAAAAGATATATAATTATGAATGAATTAGATGATTTATTTAGTGGTAATCTTGATAACAAGATGGACTTCCTAGCTGAACAATCCAAAGCTAGTAACGATGGTATTTATAAAGTTGACCTTTCTAAATCCAAAGACAAGAAAAAAGGATGGAGATCAGTAGTTAGATTCTTACCTAATCTTACACAAGAAGGTAAATTAGGACAATCAGCTATTGAAAAAATATCACATTATGTTGATATTAAACAAGAAAGAGAATTGAGTGGATATTTCGATTCGCCTAAAAACTTTGGAGAAAAGTGTCCTTTAACAGACCTTTACTACACAATGTTGAATTCAAAAAATGCTATTTTAGTTGAAAAAGCTAAAATGTTAAAATACTCTAAGAAATATTTTTCTTATGTGTTAGTTATTGAAGATGAACAACAACCAGAGTTAGTAGGTAAAATTATGGTTTACCAATATGGTAAAACTATTAAGGATAAAATCTTAGCTGAGAAAAATGGTACAATTTCTGGAGAATCTTGTAATGTTTTTGATATTACAAAAGGAAAAGATTTCGTATTAGTAGCTAAAGAAATCCAAGCTGGTGATATAACTTATCCTGATTACAAAATGTCTATGTTTAAACCAACAACATCTACATTATCATTGTATTCTAAGGAAAAACAAAGTTTCAAAAACGTTCCTCTTAACGAAGAAGGTAAAATTGACCCATCTATCCAATCTAAAGTTAAAGACTTTTTAATTGAAAGAGATGTAGAATTAGAAGCTTCTGGACCTAAAAAATTAGAAGATAAAGATTTCGCTAAAATTAGTGAAATTACAGCTTTCTTAACTGGAAAAGCTTCATCTTCATACCAAAAGAAGCAAGCCGAATCAGAAGCTACTTCCGATGATTTAGGTTTCAATGAAGATACTTCTACTGGTTCAAGTGTTGAAACAAAACCAGTATCTGCTACAGAAGACGAAGATGATTTCTTCGATGACTTCTAAAGTAGATATGTTTAAAATAAAACTAACCCATATTTTGGGTTAGTTTTATTTAAAAATAAAATTAAAAACATGAGTTTATTAAAAAAATCATTTAAAGATAATTCTACTGGACAAACCGTAACAATAGATGGTATAAATGAAAATATTGTAACATTAGATAATGGTGAGAAAGTAGCTACTGAAAGAATATTAGACACTTCTTATTATGAAGAAGTTGTAGATCCTAATTCTTTTTTCTCTAAAGAGTCAGGTTCTCTATTAAATAATATAATGGATAAAGTGAAAAATATTAAAACTGATAGTATGGTTGATGATAATACTATATCTAATTCTATTGGTGCTGCGTCATCTGAATTTTCACCATCAAGTAATGAGAGTGCTGTGATTCAAATGAGTGAAGAAGATGAAAAGGCTGAAATTATGAGGAAGTATAATGTTACTGAACAACCTAAAACGGTATCACCAGAAGAGTTGTTAGGTGAAACTCCTGTTGAGAATATTCAGCAAGTTCAGAATAATCAACCTATTCAACAAGTTCAGAATAATCAACCTATTCAACAACCTCCTATACAACAGGTTCAAGTAGAAGATCCTATTATATCTATGTTTAAAAATGTTAAGAGAATTGTTGATTTTAAATTTGACTTTTCTATAGATGAAAAGATACCTAGAATTGATTTTATAGAAATGATGGAAGATTCTTATAATACTAGTATTATTGAATATTTGGCTGATGAATTTACTAATAAACTATTAAATGATCCTTCTATTATTAAAAATTTAATAAAGGAGAAAATTGAATCTTTAGTTAAAGATGGTGTTGATGTTGAAAAACCAACAACTAAGAAACCGACAACTAGAAAAACAACAACTAGAAAACCAACTGCTAAGAAAACAACAACTAGAAAAACAACAACTAGAAAGCCAACTGCTAAAAAAACATCAACCACAACTAGAAAAACAACTACTAAAAAAGTAGATGATAAAAAGGAAAGTGGTGAATAAACATTATTATGATTAGAGAAGATTTTTTATTAAGAGCGGTTAGGATAAGAAAAAATTACTTATCATTGACAAATGATTTGGATAATTATTTGTCTAAGGTTGAGGATGTTTCTGATAGATTGGAGAAAACAATAGATGAGATAACTAAGATAGAAAAAGAATATGAAAATTCTGATAAAAAAAATGGAAAATTTGAATCAGATAAAACATTAAAAGAATTATTAAAAATAATAGAAAAGGTCGAAAATGAGGGTAAAAGACTAGAATCTATAGTAAATCCATTAAACAAGGAAATTGAAAAATTATCTAAAGAAGAAGTGGAGTTATATAAACTAATAAAACAAAACCATTCTAATTTAAATGAAGAACAAATAGTTAATTCTGTTAAAGAAAGATTGGTTAATGAAGGTCTTATTTAGATCTAAATTTTGAATAAAGAACTCTTTTCATATACAAAGTTCTTTGCCTATATGGGTCTCACTAATGGTGAGACCTTTTTTATTTTTTAAAGTTCCAACCAGATATAAAAGATTTGTTTTTCTTTTCAAAATCTTCATAAGACATTATTCCATTTTCAATAGGGTTTCTATCAAAATGTAAATTACCACCTTTTAAAGGTACTTTTTTACCTATATCAGTTTTTTTGGATATTTTCATAACTCTTTTTAACTGATCAACAGATTTTTGTCTAGGTAAAGCTTCTGATATATTAGAAAATTCACTTTCTTTTATAAAGTCATTAAAATTCAACATAATTTATATATTAAAATAAAATGTTAATTAATATAAAATTTTTTATAATAAACATTTTTATTATATAATACTATAAAAGATATGTATGAAAAAATTCAAGTATAAATTATGGGAAGGTTTTGTTTATTTCGAAAGACAATTAACAGAACTGGAAGCTCTTTATTTATCAGTAATTTCAAAACATGACACTAAATTTTATAAAAAAACTAAGAATAATAACAAAATTAGTGAATATATAAAAGAAGAAGTGGATAAAATGTGTTTAATCATAGAAAGAAAAAATAAAGTAAATTCAATACTTAAAAACAAAACAAATGAGTAAAATATCAAACAAAAATAGTAACAACACAAAAAATAATACTAAAGGAGTTAATATATGTAATACCAACAATGGTATTTATTCAACAACTTCTTCTGATGTTATAACTTCAACATATACTGGATCAAATAATATTTCAATTACTTCAGGACGTACATCATATACATCATATACATCAGGTGATATTAATATTTCTACTACTAATTCTTATAATATTGGTGGTATTGATGTTAAATTTGATAGAAATTTAACTTTTGAAGAAGTTCAGTTAATTGTTGGTATTGATATTAATGGTACTAAGTATTACCATTCTATGATTAAAAATGGAATCACCTTATATGGTGATTTAAAGGAAAAAATAGAACCTATAATAAAGGTACTTGAAAGAAAGGAAAAATTGGGTTCTATACTAAAAAATAAAGAAGATGAGAAATGTTAGTAGATTTAGTTATAGATGGGAATTATATTTTAAACCGATTGGTTTTTATATTAAATAAAAATAATTTATTGTTTGGAGCTTTACATAGGTCTTTAGAAAGGTCAATAGAAAGTTATAGTAAAAGATATCCTTATTCAAACATATATTTAGTTTCTGATTCAAAAGAAGTTTCTTGGAGAAAAAAATTAACAAAAAGTTATAAATCAACAAGAAAGAAAAGTAGTGATATTGATTGGAAGTTTGTTTACACTGCTTATGGTGAAGTAAAAGAAGATTTGGGTAAAAGAATAAACGTTTTAGAAGCACCTAATGTTGAAGGTGATGATTGGATATCATATATAGTAGAAAAGTCAAATAAAGAGAATAGGTCTGTTATGATTGTTTCTAATGATTATGATTTAAAACAATTAATAAAATTTGATTTAAATGATAGTTATTTAAATTTTATGACAAATGAGATGTCTAATAAAGAGAAAATATTTTTACCTATTAATTATAAATTATTATTAAATAAGGTTAGAAATTTACCAAATGATGATATTTTTGAATTAAATGATAATAGTGAATTTTTAGGTTTCATGGAAAAAACATTAACTAAATGTGATATTCATGAAGTTGATAATAAAGAAGAATTGTTTTTAAAGTTAGTTTCTGGTGATAATTCAGATAATATATTATCAGCTTGGGTTGAGTATAAAAATGGTAAAAAAAGAGGAATAGGACCCAAAGGAGCTAAAAAAATATATGAATATTATTTAACTGAATTTGGTGAAATAAATTTAGATGATCCTGATTTTTATGAAAACACTGCTGATTTAATATGTGAGGTTAAAAAAGTACCTAAATTAAAACTTAGTGATATAGTAATGAATATAAAGAACAATTCTAAATTAATAGATTTAAACATCAACAATTTACCAGATGATATTGTTGATAAGATGAATGATAAAGTTTTAAATATATGACAGTTGGTGATAATTTATTATCGATATTTAAAGTTCTTTTTTCGGAAAGATATAAGTGGAAATTTGTTACTGATAAACAAAAAGAAGATTATTTTTTTATTATAAACAGATATTTATGTAAAAAATATCCAACAAAATCTAAACTTATTAATGGTAAGTTTATAAATAAAGTATCGGGTATGAATATATGGTTCCACTTTTTAAGGAACGAACCTTATCCTAAATGGTTTTGGTCAAAATCTAATAAAGAAAAAGTAAAGAAATTATTAACCAATAAAGAATATAATGATTTAAGATTTAAACTTAAAATATCTGAAGAAGATATGGATTTTTTAATAAAAGAACATCCATACTTTATTAAAGATGAGATTAACAGATTCAAGAAAATACAAAAACAATAGTAATATGAAAGACAAATGGTATGTTGTTAGAGTTCAAGGAAATAGAGAAAAATCTATATCAGAGAAACTAAAAAAGTATTCAACCGATGGTGAGTTGAGTGGTAAATTAAGTGAAGTTGTTTCACCTATGAAAAAAGAATTCATGGTTAAAAACGGGAAAAAGATTAAAAGAGAAAAAGCTCTTTATCCAGGATATGTTTTCGTTAAAACTAATTCTATGGGTGAATTAAAATACTTTTTTAAACAAATGGATGGTGTTAGTGGATTCTTATCTGATAGAAAAGGAGAACCACAATCTTTAACCGACAAAGAAGTTAATAAAATGATAGATAACCACGAAGAAGAAGTTAATAAAGAAGCTCCTTTTGTTTCTGGTGAAAAGGTAAAAATATTAGATGGTCCATTTTCTACATTTACTGGTATTATAGATTCTGTTGATGGTGATAAGATAAAAATAACAGTTTCTATTTTTAATAGAAATACTACTATTTATCTACATGAATCGCAAATAATTAAAAATTAAAAACTATTAATATCTCTTTTAAACATTTTAAGCCCTGTTTGTTGAAAAACAAATGGGGTTTTGTTTTTTAATATATAATAACATGAGAATTAAAAAATTTGAAACATTCACGGAATCTGTAAACGAGGACTTTACTTTTGATACTCCTAATCAATATATTTTAATGGCATTAAAGAAATTACAATTGAAAATAAATAAAATTTTTGATTATGTGCCTGAAAAAACAGGTGAACTAGGAGAACCAATTAAATCACCTAAATCTCAAGATGATAAAGACAAAATAACATTTAAAGATTTAATGGTTAATATTGATGATTCTGAGGTATCTAGACATTCTAAAACAAATGATTCACTTGATATCACTTTTTCTGATAGTGAACATGTTTATAAATTAATAATTTCAATAAATATAAAGGAGGGTATTCCAGAAGATAAAGAAAAGAATTTCTCATATAAGGATGTTAAAAATTGCTTTATTAAATTAAAGAAATATGATATAAACACTTATGAGATAATAGGTGAGATATCTAAAAATTCTAAAATATCTAAAATAGATGAAGAGTTTCTAATAGAACTTAAAATAGAATTAGATGAGAATTTTAATGAAGAAGAAGAATTTGAAATAGAAACTTAATAAAATGGCTAAAGTAGTATTTGAAGAGTTAATAGATTTTACCACGGTTGAAACTCCATTAATAGGATACCTTATAGGCTACGATATAGCAGATGGTATATTAAAACAAAAAGACAAATTTGGTGTAGTAACACCAATAGGAGCTGGTGCTATTACTGTAACACCAAGTCCATTAGATGTTGTTTTATCTGAAGGTAATAACACTGGTCTCTATGATATTATAATGGATAGTTCTACTAAGATAACTAGTAGTAATGGTAGTGGTAAATTAGAATTGGATAAATCAACAGATGTTGTTTCTTTATCAACAACAAATTCAGAAGTTGAATTAGATATAAACTCTGTTAATATTTCAAACTCTGGTTCAGTTTTAACTATAGGTGATAACTCAAGTTTACAAATTAGTGATACTAACAAATATTCTAAAATAGACCAAAATATAGATGGGTTAAATATTAGTTTTAATAATGATTCATTAACAGGTATAAAAACAGTAACTACTATAGATACTGGTGTTAATTATTTGGGTGGTTCAAATAATATAACTTATTTACATTTAAACACAGAAGGTTCTACAACCAATAATAATATTAAAAACTCCGTTATAATAGGTGGTAGTGGATTAGTATCTTCGTCTAATGATACGGTTTATGTTAAAAATTTAGAAGCACAAGGTGGTCTTTCTAAATATTCTGTAGATCCTTCAACTATAACAGGATTTGATGATTTAACAATGATTACAAAGGGATATGTAGATTCAGCTATTGGTTCTGGTGGTGATACAGTATATGAAAGAGGAACAGGTAATTGTAGTGTTCAACCTATAGATTCTTCAAATTATTCAAATGGTGAAAATTCTGTTATTATAGGTGGCGTTTGTAATATTAACGATTCTTGTAATTCAACTATTTCAAATGGTTTGAGAAATACTATAAATAATAATGCTTCTAATTCATTTATAGGTTCTGGTGAAGTTAATGGTGTTTATTCATCTAATTCCTCAATTTCTGGTGGTCTTAATAATACAATTTCTGATAATTCTTCTAGTTCATTTATAGGTGGTGGGACTGTTAATAAAATATGTTCAATAAATTCTTCTGTATCAGGTGGTACTAATAACACAATTAATACTAATAGTCAATACTCATCTATATCAGGTGGTACTAATAACATAATTAATACTGGTAATAGAAACTTTATCGGTGGTGGTATTAATAATACAACTGGTGGGGCTAGTTATATTTCTATAATAAATGGTCAGTTAAATGTTAATGAGGG
>MDSV01087403.1_pt1 | contig 13188 bp, 10 predicted proteins | sample 810851 | NCBI WGS metagenome assembly MDSV01 (sample SAMN05326640, study PRJNA326480) | marine metagenome | isolation source: seawater | place: Atlantic Ocean: North East | collected 2012 | reverse complement strand
TCAATTTCATGATTTTTATCTATCGCTTGTCTCATAGCTTTGGCTCCTGCTAAAGTCCCACTTGGATGGCCATGTAAAGCTCCACCAACGTTTGCGATAAAATCGTTTCCAAATCTCTTAGTATTTGCCTGAACTAGACCAGGATGCATTCCACAACTTAAGGCTGGGATTACATTTAAATTATGAAGAATATTTAAAGTTTTTCTTAAGCTTTCCTCAGTTTCATCTAAATATCCACCCCACATTCCAGCATGTATTGAATCTACACCCATTATTCCAGCTAATTGGCATATCACGTTCCAGTCTATTCCAAATTTATGATCAGGGTTAGTGAAAACGCGATCTCCTGATTTTTGAAAATGAATAAACAATGGTAGATCCAATTTTCTTACAGCGTTGTAGACTCCAAGACCTGCCCAATGATTAATGTGAATACTATTACCACCAAGTTTACTGACTAACTTTGCTCTCTCAATAATGTGATGATGGTCACCATTTATACAAACTGCGTAAACTACTTTTTTAGATTGTTTCTTTAAAAAATTTGAAATTAATGGAACTCTATCCTCAATTTTACAAAATGAAGGATTACTTAAAATCTCATCTTCTTTTATAAAATCAACTCCACCATCAACTAATTCTTTTACCATTTCAAGTAAAATTTTTGGACTCATACCAGTTTTTGGTTTAATTATTGCACCGCTAAAAGGTTTGTCGATTTGTCCTGAAATTTTTCTCAGACCAGTTATACCATATTTTGGTTTTAAATAATTTTTTAATATTTCCTTAGGAAAATCAATTCCAACCAATCTGCATGATCCAAATATATCGATATCCATCTGTCCACCCATCAGCTGACATAGTAAATGGCTAATACCATCTCCTTCCCAGTCTGTGTTAATTATTGGAAAGCCTATTTTTACAAAACCTTTTTTTATTTCTTGAAGCTCATTTCTATCATGTAAAATTACACAACTACTTTGTTCAAAAATTTCGTTTGTCTCCCATTGATTTCTCACATTTGGATTACCAACACTTTGACCTATAGCAAGACTCCATGCAGCTTTTGATAGATCTTCTTTTTTACATTCAATGTAATATTTAGCTATAACATATTTTTTTTTATCTATTTCTGGATTGTAAAAAAGCATTATTTTTTAAAATCTTTTAAAAATTTATCTAATTCTTCAGGAGTTCCCATACCCCACATTTCATCTACAGAACTAGCTTTAATTATTTTACCATCGGCAATTGCCTCATTGTACACAGGGCAAATATAAAATTCATTATTAGTTCTAATATTTTTTTTTATCATTTGGTTTGCGTAAAAAATAAAATCAGATCCTTTTTTCCAATGATATATACCTACAGTAGCAAAATTTGATATTGGTTTTTTCTCTGCTACCTCCTTAACCACACCATTACCATCAACTTTAGCAAAACTATGTTTAGGATGTAAACTTTCAAATGTGAGAATACCACCATCTGTGTTATCATGATTGAAGAAAGAGATCGTTTCAAAACTATTCCACTTTATATACTGATCTGAGTTAGCTATTATTAATGGTTGATCATTATCAATTAAATCCTTCGCTTTTAAAACTGTACATGCGGCTCCCTCAGTTAAACCATCTATTTGAATAATTTTACATTTAGGAGAAATTACTTCCAATAAATTTTTTAAATTATATTTTTCATAATGACTTTTTTGAACTAAAAAAATGTAAGTTCCATTTATATTGAGATTAGATACAACGGTTTGTATCATTGGTTGTCCATTTACTTCTATTAATGGTTTTGGAAAAGTATAACCAGCCTCTTGAAATCTGCTGCCGGCACCTGCCATTGGTATAACAATATTCATGATCTTTCGTATAAATCTTTTTTATTTAAATTGATATTTTTAAATTTCAAAAAATTATAAGACTTATACATACTTTTCTATAAAATCTGAACAAATACCTGCAGTTAATTTATAATTAATTTCAGGGTAATTTTCTGGAAATAAAAAAATAGAATTTTTGCCTCCTAAATTACCAGGATACGACCAAATATATCCTTTTGATGTTAAAGTAAATTTATCTTCTTCATGCCAAAAAAAATGGCAATCTATATTTCTCATAGCATCTAGTGCTAATAAATTTTTTGCATGGCACCATAATTTATTGTTTTTTAAAAACTCAGATTTAATTTCATACTCAGGATTATCGTGTCCTAATGAAAAAACATTATTTTCAAACCACACATCTATCTCTACATCAAATCCCTTTTTCAATGTATCTAAGATAAGGCCAGGATGATTTTCTTTTTTTTTGTCTTTTCCAGAAGTATTTCCTCTGTGGGATATATATATCATTGAGAAATAATTGTTTTATCTGTAAATAATATTAAAAAACAAAATGTATTACAACAAATTAAAAAAAGCTTTAAAAAAACAATTTCCTTTTTTTGTAAAAAAATTGATACTAATTCGAGACAGCTCAAATTTGATGAGATTTATCAAAAATTTTTTTTTTATAAATTTAAAAAAGAATATTCATGGTAAAAAAATAGTCTCAAGAGAAAAAGGAATATTATTTGATTTCAGTATAAGTAATTTTGTTTCTTTTGTTATACGACCCAAAAAAGCTTCTGATGTTATAATTGAAAAAGAAAGTTATCTTAATAAAGATACAGCAATAATAATACAAGGTAATCTTGATGGATTAAAAAATTTTGTAAAAGAAACAATTGAAATATACTTAAAACTTTTTCAGAGTTCTACAATTATTCTCTCTACATGGGATACAGATATTGATGAAAAATTTTTAAACGATTATAAAGATAAAATTAAGATTATTATAAATAAAAAACCAAAAAATATTTTTCATAGTACTGATTTACAAACCATATCTACTCAAGCTGCAGTTAAATTAGCAAAAGGCTTAGATCTCAAATTCTGCTTAAAAAGTAGAACAGACTGTAGAATTTATAAAAAAAATACCGTTACATATTTAAAAAATCTTCTAAATTTATTTCCAATAAATTCAAATTATGAAAATTTGAAATCAAGAATAATTTCCTGTTCAGTGGATACTAGAAAATACAGAGTTTACGGATTTAGTGATATTATGCTTTTTGGGAGCACGGAAAATATAGGTAAATATTTTTCAAATGAAAGTTTTGAAGAGGGAATTAAAAAACATAATTTTGGTGATTATCCATCAACTATTAACGAAACTGCAGTTGTGCATGAAATTTTCTTATGTGCAAGATTTTTAAAAGATTCAAATATAACTATCAATTGGACTTTGGAAGATTGGTGGAATAAATGTAGGGATATATTTTGTGTCGTTGATCCATCTACTATTGATTTATTTTGGTTTAAATTTCACTGGAAATATGAACAGAGATTTTTAACAAATTACACATCAGATTTTACTCAATCCCTTCAATTTTCTGATTGGCTAAATTTATATAGTGATAAGAATTATAAATTTGATGAAAATAAAAAAGAAAAATGGAAAATTGAAAATGGCTTATTTACACAATAACAAATATCTTAATAACGTTTTAATTTCAGGAATACCTGGCATTCTATCAATTTTTTTATCTTTTTTCTCAATACCAATTTTTCTTAATTTATTACCAACTGATCTATATGCTAATTATTTAATACAACATTCCATCTTGACCTTGGGAATGATTTTAAATTTAAATTTAGGAAAACTAGCTTCAATAAAAATTCAAAAACTAAATTTAAATTCAAAAAGGGAGGTTATATTTACAAGTATTATAGCAAGTATAATTGTAGGTATAATACTATCTGGATTTACATATCTAATATTTCTTTATTTTTTTGAAGATAGAAATTTTTTTGAAATATCTTTTTCTTTATTTTTTGGTTTATTTGTTACTATCCTCTATATTAACATTGAACATATTATCAAAGGTTTGGGATATTTTAGATTATGTAGTTTTTCAAATTTTTTGTTTTACAGTTTTTCCTTATCTCTTCCTGCTTTTTTGTTAATTATAAATAATAAAGATTTTTCGTTAGTAAATAACTTATTTAATATTTCTTTGATTATTAAATTTATATCCCTTTTTTATTTAATATTAATTTTAGTTATTAAGAGAAATTTAAATATAACAAAAATTAACTTTAAATTATTTAATGATTTTAAAATACATTCAAAATGGATGACTATTACAGGAATCTATCATCAAATTTATGATTATATCGATAAATACTTAATTAAATTAAATTTAGGATCATTAATGTTGGTTACTTACTCAGTCCCTCAACAAATAGCTGCAAAACTAACAATTTTTTCACAATCAATTGTAGCTGTTTTATTGCCAAAATTATCTAAACAAAAAAATAATTTAAAAAAAAGAAATACTTTAAGTGCTAATCTTTACCTATTTTTTTTAACAATTAGTCTAGTCTTAATTATATCTCTTCCATTCTATGATGAAATATTAAGTTGGTGGCTTAAAAAATCTTATTCATCAATGATATTAGGTTTATTTAAAATATTTATTTTGTTAACTTTTTTAGGATGTGTTTCTAATATTATTATTGCATTTTATGAAGCAACACTATCATCGAAAAAAAATACACGATATGAAACTTATGCAATCATCCCTTTTATTTTTGGTTTACTAATTTGTGTCTATCTTAAAAATATCTTTTTATTTGCATTTTTATTATTATTAAAAGAATTTATTCTTATTTTTATAAGAGCTTTTAGTGTTAAAAATTATATAGTAAATTTTAATTACTTTATTTTATTAATTATCATTTTTACACTTACGTTTATTACATCAATTTTTAATAATGAGCTTTCTACATATTTATTTTGTTTAACTTTTTTAATATTTTTAATAACAAAATTTCCTTATCATTTGATATTTAAGGAATTCTTTAAATAAAAAATTTAAAAATAAAGATGAAAATTTTTTACTTTATCTAATGTGGTTCATTTAATATTCGTCTATTCAGCTTTTTTAATCATTTAAAAAGACTAAATTTTAAAAAAACCGTAATTTTTGCGTGATTAATGTTTTTATTGTTATAAAAGAATAAAAATTATAATTATTCAAAATAGTAAAGCATGAAAAACAAAATTTCTTTTTTTATATCAAGCTTAAATACGAAAGATAAGTTTTTAATATTATCAATTTCTCTAATACCTTTTGCTTTGGCAGCAAGCATATTTGTTGCTGATCTTTTAGCTTCTCTATCAAGCCTTATACTAATTTATATTTTTTTAAAAAAACAGGATCTTGAACTTTTTCAATCGATAAGAAAACAAATTTACTTTTTTTTAATATTTTATTTAATAATATTAATAAGTTTAGTTTTAACTGAATATAAAAATCAGTCTTTTCTTGCTTCCTTTTTTTATTTTAGATATTTTTTTTTATCATTGGCATTATTCTATATTTTAAAAAAGCATGAATTTTTTTTAACAATTTTTTTTTACTCTTTATTAATTTCACTAAGTATTGTTATTATTGATGGATTTATTCAATATTTTCTTGGATACAATATTTTTGGTTATGCACGAGTAGAACAGGGAAATGGTATATTACATTATTTAAGTGGTTTTTTTAATGAAGAAAAAAAACTTGGAAGTTATTTAGTTAGATTTTTACCTTTAATGCTTGGTTTGATATATTTACACAGACATAAAATATCTCCAAAGGTTGAATTATTATTTTTAATTTTAGTAAGTGTTATAATCTTTTTATCTTCTGAAAGAACAGCTTTTTTATTACTTTTAATTATTTATTTTTTTTATTTTTTAATAAATACAAAAAGGATATTTAATTTAATATACTTATTATTAATTTTAATTTGTCTTTTTACTTTTAACAAAACCTTGGCTTTAAAATATATAAACTTTTCGTTAGTTCAAACAGGTTTAATAACTCTCTTTAAGGACCATCAACAACCGCCAATCAATAAGGATATTCCCAGGTATTACTCTGTAGAACATGAAAATTTATCTTACACAGGGTTGGTTATTTTTAAAAATAATATTCTATTTGGTTCAGGGGTAAAAACTTTTTTTCAAAAATGTAACGATTTAAAACCTAAATATCAATATTCTGGAATTACAAAAAGAAATAACAGATTAGTATGCTCAACTCATCCACATAATACTTACGTGCAAATTTTAGCTGAAATAGGTTTATTTGGATTTTTATTATCAATATTTATGTTCACAATAGCACTTTATAATTCATTCAAAATAATCTTTAAAAAAAAGAGAGACTCTATTTATAAGGCATATTTTTTTGTTAATTTATGTTTTATTATAAATTTGATGCCATTAATTCCTTCAGGGAGCTTTTTTAATAATTGGATAAGTTTAATTTTGTTTTTTCCACTAGGATTTTGGTTATATTTAAAAGACAAAATACCCAAATGAATTTTTTAAAAATACCAAACAAGTTTGAAATAATTAAACTTTTTTTGATTTTTTCATATATTGTTTGTTGGTTATCTATTTCTACATCTTTTGAGGATCTTTTAATTTTAAAGAATAATGAATTTGATTTTTTTATTATAGTGAATTTTTTTAGACATGGACTTGTTTATTTTTGCTTTCTAGTCCTAACATTTTTGATAATAAAATACATAAATATACTTGATTTTAAAAAAAACATAATTTTTTGTTTTTTTATATTATATTTTTTATCTCAATTTTTAGGTCTTTTTTTTTCCGACCACTCTACAATTATTGCAGGACAAAAAAAAATGAATGATTTTAGAGTTGAAAATATCTCTTTTATCATAAGCTCATTAACTATTATTTTTACTTTAATATTAATTAATAAAAAATTTGAATATAATGAAAAATTATTGGTTATTTATATATCATTAACAATATTGTTGATTGTATTCTTTATTGCTTTTATTCCTCAGTTTAAACAATTTATAATTGGTGATCATTCAATTTATGGATCTATGAGATATAGTCAAAATGAGATCTTTTTTAAAAAATATTCTCCCAGAACCTCTGGATTAGCCAGAACAAGTCTCATAATTTTATTAATTATTGTAGTCTTTGAAACAAAATTTTTAAAAAAAATACCTATGACTACTGAATTTATAAAAATTTTTTTTATAACCAGTGTTTGTCTTTTTCAAAGTAGAACTATTTTTTTTTTATTGATTTTAGCTTTGATTTTTATGTTTTTTTACGAAAAAAAAATTACTATTAAATATTCTGTTAAATTTCTAATTTCTTATTGTTTAATACCTTTAGCTCTATTTTATTTACTAATGACTATTCATAAAGTTCAAGCATATAAAGCTAAAAAAAATGCAACTGATAAAAACATAATAGAAATTTTTGAGTCTAAAGATTTTCAGTCGGATAATTTTCCATCAGGTGTTAGAAGTGTTTCAGAAGATATTTCTTCTGGAAGATTTAGTGACTGGAAATTGATTATTAATAAGATTGATAAAAAAGAATTATTAATTGGTTATGGGCCCCAAGGAGATAGATATTTAATCTCTCAGTCTGCCTCTAATGGATTAATATATGCATATTCTTCCTCAGGATTAATTGGTTTAATATTTTTTACAATTTTTTCTATTCTTTCAGCATTCCAATTAATTAAAGTGATGCTTATTTCTTACAAAAAAAACAAGAATAATTTTATCTATAGTTTGATAGTCTTACTAATGTTTTTAAGATCAATTCTTGAAAGTTCTTATGCTGTGTTTAGTATTGACTTAATCGTTGTTGTTACATTTTTATCATTTATTAATGATATAGATATAAATATTAAAAATATCAAAAAAAAATATTTTAAATGATTCATTCTTACTATATTTTAATTTTTTTTGTTATACTTAATACTGTTCTTGTAATTAATTTTTCAAAAATAAAATTTTTCAGTATAAATGTTGATAAGCCCGACAAAATAAGAAAATTCCATCTTAAACCAACACCATTAGCCGGTGGACAAATAATATATATGAATATTCTTTTTTATTGGATTTTATTAACCTTGTTTGAAAATTTAATTATTGAGGATGTTTTTTTTCAAAATTTAAAATCATTACATTATTTTATGATTGCCAGTTCAGCTATTTTTTTACTAGGTTTTATAGATGACAAATTTGATTTAAAACCAAATATAAAATTTCTTTGTTTGCTAATCATTATCTTTTTTTTATTATTTATTGAAAAAGGATTAATCATAGATGTTGTCAATTTTTCTTTTTACAATAAGGAAATTTTTTTAAATAAATTTAGTATTTTTTTTTCCGTTTTTTGTTTCTTAGTTTTTATTAACGCTTTCAACATGTTTGATGGAATCAACCTACAATCAAGCTTATATTCTCTCTTTATACTTTTTTGCTTAACAATTTTTTTTTCAAATTCACTAATTTTAAATATATTGATTTTATCTTTAATTGCATTTTCTTATCTAAATTTTCAAAATAAAACTTTTTTAGGTGATAGTGGTTCGTTATTTTTAGCTTTTTTAATAAGTTTCTTCTTTATAAAATTTTATAATTTGAATTACATTAATTCTGCAGATGAAATTATTTTATATATGATGGTGCCGGGATTAGATCTAATTAGGTTGTTTTTTCTCAGAATAATTAACAAGAAGAACCCATTAAGTTCAGATCGACTTCATTTACATCATTTGCTTATTTCTAAATATAATTTAGTTAAATCTTTAGCTATTATCCTAACATTAATAATCTTGCCGGTTATGATAAGTTATTTTTTTATAGATGTTTTTTATGCAATCTTAATTAGTATATTTAGTTACTCTTTCTTAATTATTTACTTAAGTCGTAAAAATTAACTTTTTCTTTAGGATAAATTCTTTTTAAATAATAATCACAATATCTTTCTAATCCTTTTTTGAGATTTATTTTAGGTTTCCAACCTAATTTTTTTATAATGTTTGAATTAAGTTGGCGTTTTTTTACTCCATCTGGATACTTTTTATTAAAGATAATTTTTCCATTATAATTAGTTATTTTCTTAATCAAAAATGCTATTTTCTTTATCGAATAGTGTTCTCCTCCACCTACATTGATGAAATCATGTTTGACATTTTTTTTCAAAACAAAATAGATAGCTGAAGATAAATCTTCAACGTTTAAAAATTCTCTTTTAACATTTCCTGATCCCCAAACTTCTACTTTTGGGAAATTATTAATTTTGGCTATAACAAATTTTTTTACTAAAGCTGGAAGAACATGGCTAGATTTTAAATCAAAATTATCACCCTCTCCATATAAGTTTGCTGGCATTAATGATATAAAATTTCTCTTATCTTTTTTTTTTAGATATTGAGAATATTTTAAAGATAAAATTTTTGCTAAAGCATATCCTTCATTAGTTTCCTCTAAATTTGAAGATAGAAGTAAGTTTTCTTTTATTGGTTGACGAGTTTTTTTTGGATATATGCAAGCTGAGCCTAGGTTAATCAACTTTTTTACATTATTCTTAAATGATGAATTAATTATATTTAAGCCAATCATGGAATTTATATATAGATAGTCAGCTTGGAAGTTTTTATTATCTAAAATTCCCCCAACTTTACCAGCAGCATTAATTACTATATTTGGTTTATTTTTTTTAAACCATTTATCTACCAATAGTTGATTAGTGAAATCTAAATCTTTCCTTTTACATTCAATGATTTTATATAAATTTTTTTTTTTTAAAAATTTGTATATAGAGCTGCCTACCATTCCCTCTTGACCGGCAATTAAAACTTTTGGTTTCAATATCTTTATTTTAAGTTTGATTTTCTAATGTTTTCTAAATCTGAGTCCATCATTTCTTTAATTAAATGATGAATATTAATTTTTGGTTTCCATTTCAATAGTCTTTTTGCTTTACTTGCATTACCTATTAAGTTGTCAACTTCATTTGGTCTAAAGTATTTTTTACTTATCCTAACTACAGTCATGTCTTTTTTTAAATGAGTATATTTTTTTTTATCAAATTTAATTATTTTAGCATGTTCACTTTTGCCTTTCCCAACCCATTTAATTTTTATTCCTAAATATTTAAAGCATTGATCAACAAAAAATTTTACAGAATACTGTTTTTCTGTTGCTATAACAAAATCATCAGGTTTTTTGTGTTGTAAAACTTTCCAGCACATTTCCACATAATCTCTCGCATGACCCCAGTCTCTCAGTGAATATATATTTCCTAGGTATAAGCACTTCTCTAAGCCATAGATTATTTTACTTAATCCTATTGTTATTTTTCTAGTAACAAATGTTTCTCCTCGTCTTGGAGATTCATGATTAAAAAGTATTCCATTCGATGCAAATATTTTATATGACTCTCTATAATTTTTTGTAATCCAGTAGGCAAACAGTTTTGAGGTAGCATAAGGGCTTTTTGGATAAAATTGTGTTTTTTCAGATTGTTTTTTTTCTTGTATTTCACCGAAAAGTTCAGAAGTTGATGCCTGATAAAATTTAGTTTGTTTTGACAAACCACAATCGTTGATTGCTTGTAATAAATTTAATGTTCCAATAGAGTTTACATTAGATGTATAATTGGGCATTTCGAAACTAACACCAACATGACTTTGGGCAGCAAAGTTATATATTTCATCTGGTTTAATTTTTCTAATAATTTTAGTAAGCGAATTAGGATCAAGTAGATCAGCATAATGTAAAAAAAATTTATTTTTATATTTCTTATTCTCGTAAATATGATCAATTCTTGATGTATTAAATGATGAAGATTTTCTCTTTATTCCATGAACTATATATTTTTTTTTTAATAAAAATTCTGCAAGGTAGGAACCGTCTTGACCTGTAATACCTGTAATTAATGATTTTTTAAATTTCATAAATTAAACTATATCACTATTATATTAAAAGTTTTATTATGCAATAATTTTATAAAAATGAAAATTTCAATAATAACAGTTACATTAAACAGTGAGCATACGATCAGAGATACTTTAAATTCTGTTTTATCTCAATCTGATAGTAATATTGAGCACATTATAGTCGATGGAGGATCTACTGATAATACACTAAAAATCCTCGAAAAATATCCACAGAAAAATAAAAAAGTCTTCATTAAAAAAAATTTTGGGATATATAAATCGATCAATTTTGGAATTAAAGAATCTAAGGGTAGTCATATATGTATTCTAAATTCTGATGATATATTTCATTCCAATAAAACTATTTATAATATAAAAAAAATTATCTCGAAAAATAAAAAAACTGAAGTTTTTTTGGGTGATGTTGCTTATTTTAAAAAATTTAATTATTACAATTTAAATCGATTTTATTCATCTCAAAATTTTAAAAAATGGCAGATGAGACTAGGTTTAATGCCTCCTCATCCTGGTTCTATAATTAAAAAAACGACTTATGAAAAATATGGAACATATTTAGAAGATTTTAAAATTGCTGGTGACTTTGAATTATTTTTAAGATTATTCATTATTAAAAATGTGAGTTTTAAAATTATTAAAAATATAGTTGTTAGAATGAGATCTGGAGGAATTTCAGGAAAAAATTTCTATAGTTATTGGGTTTCCACTTTTGAAATTTTAAAATCTTTTAAAATAAATAAATTATCTTCTAATATATTTTTTATAATTATGAGAATTCCAGTAAAGATAAATCAACTATTTTTTTTTGATAATAAAAAAATTAATAAAGAGTTTTCAATTTTTAAAATCTTATTTGATAAAGATTATTACTATAAAAATAGTTTCAAAATTTTAGATAATATAAAAAATATAAGATCAAAAGATAACTTTATCTTATCAGGAATGAATTTAGCTTTTTTAGGTTATTATGCTAATAATGAAGTTTTTCCAAAAAAAGATCTTTTTCACTGGCCAGATGGTATTTGGGTTAAAAATCATATAAATGTAAAAAAAATACCAGGGAGAAATTTAGTTAATGATCTTAAATTGCCAAAAGGTATAAAAAATATTTTAGTGTTAGGAAATATTTCTAAAAATTCATTAGATTTTATGAAAGATAAATTTAAATTAAAAGTTTTTCATAAAAATCTTCCATTTGGAAGTATAGAAAAGATAAAAAAAACAAAAATAAAATTAAAAAAAAATACTCTTATATTCATTACTTTGCCAACTCCAAAACAAGAAAAGCTTGCTTATCATTTAGCAAGCAAAAATGATAATTACAAAATTATTTGTATTGGGGCATCAATAGCAATTGCCTCCGGTGATGAACGACCAGTACCAGATATTTTAAGAAATTACGAATTTTTATGGCGACTTAGATCAGATTTTTTTAGAAGGTTAAAAAGAATGTTTGAAACATTTATTTATTATTTTAAAGGTTTATTAATTAATAAAATTTTCGATAAAACACGATTTTTAAAAATTGACTAAAAAAAAATTATATATTTGGGTTTGTGATTATTCTGAAAATACTGGTGAAGGAAAACTAGCGAGATTATTTATCAGAAATCAAAAACTTAAAAATCAATTTAATATTAAATTTTATCAAACCAAGAAGTTAGAAAAAAAATATATTTCAACATTTCTTGGTATTTTGTATTGCTGGCAAAAATACCTTAAAAATGAGAGAGTTTGCTATTTAAACTATCTCCCTTTTTGGAATTTTTTATTATTTTTCTTATTACCTCCCAAAACAATTCTTGGACCAATAACTGGTGGTGCTAATTTTTTAAAATCAAATAAATTTAATTATCTCTTAAGAGGACTCATTTTTCCTATATTTTATAAAATTAGTGAATTTATGATCAATAAAAGATCAACAAAAATAATATTTTCAACTGATCTACTAAAGAAATATCTTAACAAAAAAACTATAAAGAAAAGTAAATTTAATTTAGTTATTGATAATATTAAATTTAAGAAAAAGAGAGTTAAGAAGATTGATTTTTTGATTTATTTTAGGGATCACAAAAATAAAAAAAATTTTTTTCCATTTAATTTCGTAAAGAAATTAATAAAGCTTAAATTTTCCGTTTGTGTTATAGGAGATAATCTTAAAATTCCACTTGTAAAAAATTATGGTTATTTAAAAAATAAAAAAGTTGATAAATTGCAATCATTATCAAGATACACCATCTCTTCTGGAGAAAATTTATTAAGTTTTTTTATTTTAGAATGTTTATCAAATAATATGAAAATACTTATAGATAAAAATGATAAAAATAAAGTTCCAATCTT
>MDSV01175047.1_pt1 | contig 13191 bp, 11 predicted proteins | sample 810851 | NCBI WGS metagenome assembly MDSV01 (sample SAMN05326640, study PRJNA326480) | marine metagenome | isolation source: seawater | place: Atlantic Ocean: North East | collected 2012 | reverse complement strand
CACGTTGATAGGCTGGATGTGGAAGCGCAGTAATGCGTGCAGCTGACCAGTACTAATAGCTCAATTGGCTTGATTTATGCACTGAAAAAAATTTTTAAGGTGATTTGATATATTTAATTTTTTTTTGATATTATTTTAAAAATATCTTTTCCTTTGATTTTAATTGGATTATTTCCTAGTCTCAATAAATTAATACCCTTGATTATTTTTTCAGAGTTTTTATTTACATCGATATTTAAATTTTTTAAATCACATTCAAGATTTGCTTTATTTTTTATAAGTGATAATTTTAAATTAAAATCTTTAATATTATCAACATCAAACAGGTTAAAAATTAACTCAAATCTTTTCTTCAAATTAAATGAGGTTTCAGATTTATCTAAATTATCAAAATTAAACTTAAAAAAACTCTCGAAGAATAACCCAACCGCATGACCGTGGCCAATATTAAACAATGATGTAAAGGGATAAGATACAGCGTGTGGTGCTGTAGTTTTGGATATATTAATTGCTTTTCCAGCAAAATTAGAAGCTATACTCATTTCAGCAGCATTTCTTAAATTAGCATCATTCAAAAATGAAACAAAACTATTAATAGAAATTTTTAAAGATTTAGTAGCATATTCAACGCTTTGTATAGTTGATTTTTTAGAAACAAGAGACTCTAACGCTTGTGCAATAGCGTCAAAGCCAGCAGATGCTTTTATTCTATTTGGAGCTGAAATTAAAAACTCAGGTATTAAAAAAAAATTATCAGGTATTAAAAGTTCGCTTTCAAAAGAGTGTTTAATTCCATCTACGTAAATAACAGCATTAGAAGTTGTCTCAGCACCTGAACCAGCTGTGGTTGGTATAACAGCGAGCTTTGTATATTTATATTTAAATGGATAAGATTGATTAATAATTAAATACTTAAGATTATCTCGTATATCTATAACATTTGCAATTTTAGCATAGTCAATTACACTACCACCACCAACTGCAATTATTAAATCAGGTTTAAATGCTCTAATATCATTAACAATTTTAATTAATTCTTCAAGAATAGGGAAATTTGAAAGCTTGTAAAATAACTTAGTTTCTTTTTTTTCTAAAAAATAATCAAAATATTTTTTTGCACTAGATGAGTTAAAAGAGTTTTTTCCACATAAAATAAAAATTTTTTTAAAGTTTTTATCGTTTAAATAGTTTTTGATATCTTCAATAGAATTAATCATCTATTTCATAAATAAATTTTTAATTTTAATCAGATCAGACGGTCTTGGTAATTTTTTAATTTTACTGTTTGAAATTTTAACTTCTAAAAAATTGAGACTATTCCCGTTTAAAAAATTTTTGATATTTTTTTTTAAATTACGGCTATCTTTAATAGAATAAAATTTTTTAAAGCCTAAACTTTTAGATAATTTTTCAAAATCGATATTATTAGCATAAGTATTTTGACCACCAACTGAATCATGAGAATTATTATTTAGCAAAATATATTTAAAATTTTTTTTTGCAAAGGTCCCTGCTGTCTTTATTGATCCAAGGTGCATTAAAATAGATCCATCACCATCCATACAAACAGTTTGTTTATGCGAAAATAAAGAATAGCCAAGTGCAACAGACGAAGTATGCCCCATGCCTCCAACCATGTAAAAATCATTACTATCTTTAAAGCTATATTTACTTCTTAAATATATTAATTCTCTAGAATTATAACCAGTACTTGAAATAATTTTTGTGTTTTTTTTAACTGTTTCTAGAAGAGTTTTTAGAAAAAATTCTTTATTTAATTTATGAAAATTTTTTTTTTTAATTTTCTTATTTTCATTTAAAGTTCCTTTTTCGATTAAACATGCAATAATTGTGTTATTTTTTTTAGCATTTTTAATTTGTTTATTAAATTTAATAAGGTCACTATTTTTTCTAATAATTGTGTATTTGATATCTAAAAGTTTTAATATATTCAAAGTAATCTTGCCTTTAACATTGTGTTGAGGTTCATCCTTAATGTGTGGTGACCCTCTCCAGCCTATAATAAGAATGAGCGGTATCGAATAAACTTTTTTGTTAGCAATAGAAATTAAAGGGTTTAAAGCATTGGATAAGCCAGAATTTTGCATATAAATACAGGGAACTTTTTTTGTAGAAAGATAGTACCCAATACCAATGGAAACAGCAGCTCCTTCACTCGAAGCTATAATGTGCTTCTTTTTATTCTTTGTTTGAAGGTAAATTGATAATTGTTTTAAAGTACTATCTGGCACACCTGTAAAAAAATTACTATGATTTTTTTTTAGTATATTTATTAAAGAAATAACATTAATCATTTTGAATTAGATTTATTATTTTTTTTATTGGAACAATTTTATTTTCAATTTCAAAAGACCTTCCATTCTCTAGTATTTTTTTAGCTGCAAATTCCATTGCTGGGTAGGCTGCTCTAAGAAGTTGATTTGCATAAATTACAAGTTTAAATCCATTTTTAATTAAATCTTTTTCATAAACTTTTGAGTAAGTTGATGGCACTGCAACTAAAGGAATAAAATTTTTATTTTTTTTAAATTTTTTTGCAAAAGAAAATATTTCATTAGGTGTTTTTTCTTTACTATGAATTAAAATAGCATCCGCTCCAGCCTTAGCATAAATTTCAGCTCTTTTTAATGCATCATTTAAACCTTTTCCAAGAATAAAGCTTTCAATTCTTGCTATAAATAAAAAGTCATTAGAACTTCTAGAGTTACAGATTTTTTTAATTTTTTTTGCAAATAATTCAGGTTTATCCTGCTTTGTATCTTTTTGATTTTTAAATAATGAGTTTTTTTTAAGACCAATCTTGTCCTCCATTATTATTGCTGATACACCAGATCTTTCTAAAGAACGCACAAGAAATGGTAAATGTTCTAATTGCCCTCCATTATCAGCATCAAAAACTAATGGTTTTGTTGTTACATCCATCATATCGTTTAATGACGATATACGAGAAGAAAAATCTACCGAAGAGTTATCAGGCTTACCTTTAGTTGCTGAATCAGTTAGGCTTGATGACCACATACCATCAAATTCTATATTTACTTTTTTTTTAGTAACTTTAATATTTTCAATAATTAGTCCTGTTAAAGAGTTGTGAGACTCTAATATTCTTACGATATCTTTTGATGCTAGAAGTCTTTTTAATCTAGAAATTCTATTCTCTGGAATCGCAGCAACTTCTAAAATTTTATTTTTTATAATAGTAGAAGAAATATCTTTAGTATATTTTGGTTCTATTAATTTACCTGACCATTTTTTTAAAGTTTTAATTACTCTATCTCTGGTTTTTTTTTGAACTCCAGTTTTCCAATCATCACCGTGTACAACAAAATCTGGTTTTAATATTTCCAAATTAGAGACATAGTCTAATGTATTTTGGGGAATTACTTTTTTTACATATTGAATATTTTGGATAATTATTTTTCTTCTTTTATAGTCTAAATATGGAATATTTTTATATGAGGATATGGCATCATCAGTTAAAAGTCCAACAATAACGTCACCAAAACTACTTGCTTTTTTTAAAATGTTGATATGACCCTCGTGAATTATGTCTGCAGATAAACCTACATAAACTTTTTTTTTAGATTTCATAATTCTATTTAATTGTTAGTGATTTTATATTAAAATTATTTGATAGGTCTACAAATATATTGTTATTTTGCATATTTATTATGACTTTTATGTTTTTGCTTTCGACCCAAATCAATACTTTGTCATTTAATTAATTATAAGTATTATCCATTATTATTTATGAGCATCTTATATAGAAAAAAAAGAATAAAAAGAATTATCAAATATTGGGATTTCAAAGAAATTCATGATTTAATGGTTGAACATAGTTTAAATAAAAGTGCATACAAAAATTTTAAGCATGCTGTAAAAAATTATATATCCAAAGCAATGAATATTGATTACGAGAAAAATGACAAACTTTTTATAAAAAATATTGACTTAGAAAAAAAAAATTTAAGATTAAGAAATATTACCCCTAATGGTGCCGTTGTTCCAAAAAGAGAATTTCATTTGGAGTATAATATTGTTCTTAGAGAGTGGTCTGAAATAGTTAAAAACTTTACTAAAAATAAAAAGAATCTTTTAAAAAAATTTAGAACAACTCCAAATATTAGAATAAAGTTTGGAGATGAAATTAAAAAAAATATTAAAAGACCATTAAACACTTCTTTGCCTCATTCTGATGCTTGGGTAGAAGGTCCTTGGGGGATGAATTGTTTTTTTCCAATAATTGGAGATATAAAAAAAAATAATTTAGTTTACTACGAACCTATAAAATTTAGAGAGGAATTTTTAGGTACCGCTAAAACATACAATGAAATGCAATGGGTATTAAAATATTATAAAAAAATTAAATTTACTCCTAAGTTAGGGAGAGTTTATGTTTCAGATTATGCCCTTATTCATAATACAAATAGAAAACCTCAAAGCGGAACAAGAATATCAATAGATACAACAATATTTGTGGGAAATCATAATCCTCATAAAGATCGAATTAGGGAATATAGAGGAAAAATTCCCAAAATAGGAATAGATGAGTTTGTGGACGCAGGTCAATATGAAAATCAAAAACCTGTAGGAAAAATAAGTACTTTTTCACATTATGCATCAAAAGCTCTTAAAACAATTAAGCTTTGATTGTGGGAAATAAAAATTTAAAATTAAATGTTTTATGAGCTTGGAAGCTAGAAGAAAATTTTTTAATACACTATCAAAAAGACTTAATTGTAAAAAAGTAAATGACTTGATGCTTGAAATTAAGTTAGAAAAAAAACTTTTTGATAATTTATATAATTCTACTTTTAATTATATAACTAGATGTATCGGAGCAAAAACAATAATTAATTCAGAAAAACAGCTTTTTAGTATTTTAAAAAAAAATAATCTCAAAAATAAAACTCCAAATGGGATGGTTGTTCCAAAAAGAGAGTCATGTCTAGAATTTAATTTAGTAGTAAAATCGTATATAGAAATATTAGAAAGCCTAAAAATCATTGATTTAGTAAATAGCTTTCATTTTCCACCCAATATAAGATTTAAAGAAGGAAATGTTAAAATTTCTAATCTTAAAAGGAAGCATCCAACAGAATTTTTTCACGCAGATACTTGGACTGGAGCAATGCCTAATTGGATAGCATCACACATATACATAATGGGAGATTCAAAAAATAATAATATTAGATATGCATATCCTCCAAAGGAATTTTCAGAAGAGTGGTTGAAGCCTATAGAAAAAGCAGCACATGGGCAAAAATATGCAAAAAAATTTAAGATAATTAACTATACGCCAAATAAAGGTTCGTTCATATTTGCTGATACTTCAATAATTCATCATTCGTTTCGAAATAAAAATTGTGGTGAAAGAATTTCCCTAGATACAGGTTTAAATATGAAAATAAAAAATTTAAAATCTTTTAAGTATAAAAAAATTAATAATATAAATGTAAAAAAAATAAGATTAGAAGAAACTTTATCAAACAAAGATTTTTTAAATATAGGAAAAAAAAATTTTCTTTATTTTCCTGATAAATTTAATAAAAAAAGAAATTCTATAGGTGGTTTTAAGCACCCATCCAACTTAAAATTAATAAAATTTTAATGATATTTACTAATTTATCAAAGAAAATTGGTTTTGTTTTAAAACAAAATTTTAAAAAACAGAAATTTAGAAAAGAATATAATATTAGGTTTGATAGTGAAATTGAAAATTTTATAAAGAATTATTCTTCCTTGATACCAAAAAATTTAGATATTAATAGAAATTTAGATTTGCTTAGTAATATAAAATATGAAGATAGAAAAAAAAATTATGACATAGTGAAAAACGCAATAAATAAATTTAAAGAAATTAATTTAGAACAAGATATAGAAATTCAAAATAACCTTAAAGAGTTAGAGGAAGAGGGTATAACTGATTTAAATTTTATAAAAATTCCTGAAATTAAAATAAATAATATGTTGTCAAAACTAGATAATTTAGAAAGATACAAAGGTCATACAATTCATCATTCTGAGGGACATTCGTTAAAAAAAAATGATATGAAAAATAATTCATTTTACTGTTTTGAAACATCAAAAATTATAGAGATTGAAGAAATATTGGAAATCTTAAATAATAATAAACTTAAACAGTTTGTAATTAGATACTTTAAATGTTTGCCAACTTTAAATAGTTTAAATGTTTATACAACCACAAAAACCGAAGTAGAACAAGGCGTCCAAAATTATCACAGAGATAATGAAGATTTTAAAACACTTAATATTTTTTTTTTACTAAAAGATTCTAAAAAAAATGATGGAGGCCATGCTTTTATTAAAGGAAGTCATGACCCAAATTCTTTAAGAAAAAAAGTTGATGAGAATAAATTTCAAGAAATTAAAAATGTTGCAAAAAAGTATTATAATTTAGAATTAAATTCAATTGATGAAATTTGTAATATGCCAAAAGATGGATATGGATTTGAAAAAATTTATAATTTATTGAGTGATAACGAGATAGATGTATATGGGAAAGCAGGCAAAATATTTGCCGAAGATAATTTTGGTCTCCACAAATCAATTAAAAACAAAAATGAGAGAATAATTTTTTGGCTATCTTTTAGCTTAACTTCAGTAGGTACAACAAGATATTGCATTAGCCACAATATATTAAGAAAGTTTATTCCAATGAGAATCGGTTACTCCAATATAAACAAACAAATCAATAATGATTTTATTGAAAGATACATGTACAGATATTATATAAACTATTCAAAATAATATGTTTTTTAAAGAAAAAGAAAAGCCAAATCATTTAAGTCATTTAAGAGATCTATCCACAAAAGTAAAAAAAACAAATACTATTTTAATTTCTGGAAATATTTCTTTTACGGGTAATTCTAAATATTTTTTTTTAGAGCTTGTAAATAAAGATGTTGGATTGAAATATTATTTTGTAACTTACCATAAAAATATTTATGAAAACCTAAAAAAAAATAATCTTCCTGTAATACTATGGAACGACGAGTCATCTTTAGAAGAGTTTAATATTCTTTTACATTCAAAATATGTTTTTTCTGATTTTGATTTAAATCCATCTAAAGAAATATCCAATCCTTATCATTATGCCTTAACATATGGTGCAAAAAAAATATCAACTTATCATGGCATTACTATGAAAAGGTATGAAGTAAATAAAGAACATTTTTTGTCTTCTGATGAAAGTATTATAAATGAATTTATCGCCAAAAAAGATGTTGAATATTTTATTTCACCTAATGAAAAAACAGATTATATTTGGCAAAATCATTTTTATTATCCAAAAATTAAATTTTATAGTAATCAACCAATCCTAAATGGTATTAAAGAAAATCATTCAGATTTAGAATTAATTTCAGTTGATATGAATATTTACAATGAAACTAAAAAAAGATTTAAAGATAAAAAAGTTAACGTAATTTATTGCCCAACTTTTAGACATAAAAATATTAATGATAATAAATGGATAAATAAAATTAATTTTGATGAAATAAATAATATTTTAAAATCAAAAAATATAATGTTATTTATTCATTTTCATCCAGGAGATCCAAATATTAATTTAAAAAATGTAAAAAAAAAAGAGTTATCAAATATCAAATTTTCAGATGTTAGTTCTGATATTTATCCGTGTTTAAAATTCACAGATTTGTTAATAACTGATTATTCTGCAATAACTGTTGATTATTTAAAGACCAATAAACCTATAATTTTTTTTAGACCAGACCACATTGAAAATTTTAAATCTTTTAATCACTGGGATTTAAATTTTTATGACGAAATTTATTTAGAATTTCAAAGTCTAAAAAGTTTTTTTGAAAAATTTGAAGAAAATTATTTAAAACTTAAGAAAGATGAAAATATAAAAAAATTAAATAAATTTAAAAGTAAAGTTTTAAATATTGAAAATGATTTAGTAAAAAATTTTGATATTAGAGAATTTATCAAAATATTAAATTAATATTCCTTATTTAGAAAATCAATAAATCTAATAATTTCTAAATTTTTATAGAACGGTTTTGACTTATAATTATTTATTTTTTTGATCATAATTTCTTTATAATGTTTATAATTATTTAGTATTTTCTTTATTTCATTTATTAAATTATCAGATTTAATCTCTATACAAAATTCGTTTAAATAGTTTTTAAAATTAGTTTCTTCAGTTATGAAAAAATAAGAGTTTTCTAGACAATACCAAGCTCTAGTGCCTATAGGTAAATTTTCATTTTTAAACTTTTTTAAGCAAAGATATATTTTACTACTTTTGTAAAGTTCTTTTCTTTTATCATCATTTAAATAATCGTAGAACTTTATATTAATATTTTCCTTTTGGAGCTCTTTAAATATTTTTGATCTATATTCAGTAATTTGTCCAGTAAAAAGACAATCTATTTTCTTTTCTAAATCATTATTTATATAAACTTTTTTATCTGTACTTAAAAATTCAATTTTAAAATAATTTTTAAAAATATTATTATAATAATCCTCATCAAAACTAGATATATTGACTGTAAAATCAGTTTTTTGAGATATCTTTAAAAAATAATTATATCTTTCTTTCCAATAAAAATTCCCATTTGGATGATCAAAAGAATTTAAAAAAAATTTTAAAAACGACAAAGTTAATTTATTAATTATTTTTTTTTCATTTTTTCGACTTTGATAATAATCCCAAAAATAATTTTTAATAAAATAATAACTAAAATTATAAAAAGCATTTAAAAATAAAAGATAAATAAAACAGAATAATTTACTTTTATGAAATTTATTTAGAGTTTTATTATTAAAAGTATAATATTTTTTCTTTAAAAATTTAGATCCATAGATAACTTCTGTAATAAATATGCCCTTTTTAATATTTTTTGAATTATTTAAAATACGAAGAATTGATTTTCTATGATTTCCATGATGACCTTCAAAAATAAAATTTATACTGTCTCTTTTTATAAATTTATTTGTTTCAGTTTTTATATTAAATTTTACTAAAATTATGCTTAAATAATCTACAAATTCTTTAATTGCTAGCTTATTATAGTGACCAAATGTACATATATTTATTTTTGTCATTTTTTTTTATATATAAATATATATTATATTAAAAAGAAATGAGTAATTTAGATGTATTATTAATTACACCACCATCAAGAACTGATGTTTATGAGAAATTGGCTGAAGAATATGCAGCAATCGAGCCTCCAGTATGGTCTTCTTTAATTGCAAATTATTTATTAAAAAAAGGGTATAGTGTAAAAATACTAGATGCAGAATCTTTATCAATTAACTATATAAAAACTGCAAAATTGATAGGTGAAGAAAACCCAAAACTTGCTGTATATATGGTTTATGGACAGCAACCCTCAGCATCCACACAATGTATGCCAGGAGGAAATAAAACCGTAAGAGAAGTCAAAGAAATTTCCAATAATGAGATAGATTCTTTAATTGTTGGAACCCATGCTTCATCTTTACCAAAAAAAACACTAGAGGAAAAATTTTTTAAATATGTGTGCCAGGGAGAAGGGCCATTTACAATTGAAGGAATTCTTGAATATAAAAAAGGGAATAAAAGATTAAATGCTATACCTGGTCTTTGGTATATAGAGGATAATGAAATTAAAAATAATAAACCTGCTAAAATTTTCGAAGATCTTGACAAACAACTTCCAGGTCAAGCTTGGAATTTACTAGATATGAGCAAATATAAAGCTCACAACTGGCATACTTTTGATAATTTAAATTCTAGAAATTTATATGCCTCTTTACAAACTAGCTTAGGATGTCCTTTTAAATGTACTTTTTGCTGTATCAATGCTCCTTTTGAGAGTAATACAATTAGATATTGGAGTCCTAAACACATTATGAATCAAATAAAAATTCTTGTTGAAGAATATAACATTTACAATATAAAAATTCCTGACGAGATGTTTGTGTTGAACCCAAAACAAATTCACGAATTGTGTGATCGAATTGAAGCATCTGGTTATGGTGAAAAGTTAAATTTTTGGGTATATGCAAGAATAGATACTCTAAATGATAATTTAATGCTGAAAAAAATGGCAAAAACTGGATTTAGATGGTTGGGCTTAGGCATTGAATCTAGTTCAAAACACGTAAGAGATGGAGTGGCCAAAGGAAGGTTCGGTAACCATGAGATTGAAAGTATTGTTAAAAAAGTTAGAGATATGGGCTTTTATGTTGGTGCAAATTATATATTTGGATTACCAGATGATGATCTAAATTCTATGAATGAAACTCTAGATTTATCATTAAGAATTAATAGTGAATGGACGAATTTTTATTCAGCAATGGCATATCCAGGGTCACAATTGTATTCCATGGCAAAAAAAAATAAATGGCTTTTACCTGATGATTCAGGAGGACCTGGATGGATTGGATATTCACAACATAATTATGAAACCTTACCTTTGAAAACTGAAAAAATTAAAGCTTCTGAGGTTTTGGAATTTAGAGATAAAGCATTTAACTCTTATTTTACTAACCCAAACTATTTGAAAATGATTGATTCCACCTTTGGAAAGAATACAGTTTCTCATATTCAAAAAATGACAAAATACAAAATAAAAAGAAAACATCAATTTGAGGAAGTGAATTATTAGAAAACTAAATATGAATTCAGATTTAGAGTATACCTTGAGTGAGTCTGCGAAAGTATTGAAAAATGCTAATTTAATTAAAAAATATCATGCAAATCTTGTTTATGATTATACCGAATATCCGACCAAGGGTCATTGGCAAGAAACGTTTTCAGATAAAGATTACAAGGATGCAATTCTTGAATGGTTTCCTGAAAACTATAAAAAACCTATTTTATTTTATGTCCACACACCATTTTGTGAGCAACTTTGTAACTTTTGTCTATGTAGCAAAGAAATTACTAGAGACTATGACAGAGTTAAAGATTATTTATATAATTATTTATTAAAAGAAATAGATTTATTAGAAAATTTTTTAACAAAAAATAAGATTAATTTTAATTATAAAGAAATATATTTTGGAGGAGGGTCTCCTACTTACTATAAAGAGAAAGAATTTAAATTCTTAATCGAAAGACTAAAAAAATTTATAAATTTTAATAATATAGGTGATTTTACAGTTGAGACTGATCCAAGAAGAGTAGATGAAAATAGATTATTATTTTATCATGAGATGGGAGTTAATAGACTTTCTTTTGGGATACAAGATTTTAATCCTGGTGTACAAGAAGAAATCAACAGACCCCAAACACCTGAAATGGTATCAAAACTTTTGACTGAAAAAGTAAGAAAATTATTTCCAGTTATAAATTTTGATTTACTAATTGGATTACCCAGACAAACAGTTAATACAATGACTCAAACAATAAAAGAAGTAGTGAATTTAAAACCAACTCAAATTCAAACTATGTATGTGCATTATAAGCCAGGAACTAGAAAATATATGATTAAGATGGTTAGAAATGAACCAATGCTTGATTTTTATGATCGTAAAGCAGTATTTCAAAAGGCAAGTGAATTATTGATTGGGTCTGGATATACAAGAGCAGGCTTTGAAAGTTATTCTATTCCAAATGATCCACTTACAAAATCTATGCTAAATAAAAAAGCAGTATATAATTCTTTAGGAACTCAAACAGGAGATGCTCCTAACTTTATCTCAGTTGGTAGCTCTGCTCATGGAGTTTTAAATGATCAATTTTATTTTCAAAATTTTTACGAACAACCTCTTTATAAAAAAGAATTAGATGAAGGTAGATTTCCTATTTATAGAGGTTTGAGATTAACCGAAGATGATGTTATTAGAAGAGATGTTATTAGAAAAATTAGAACTTTTTTTAATGTAGAATTTAGTTATTTTGAAAAAAAATATTCAAAGAATTTTAAAAATTATTTTGAGATGGAGTTAAACAATTTAAAAACTTTTGAAATAGATGGATTACTAAAAATAAATGAAAAAAATATATTAATCACTCCACTGGGAGAGCATTTTTCACCCCAAATTGCCAATGTTTTTGATCAATATAACGATCAACAGTTTTATAATAAAATATTATAATAAATAAATATATATTATATTGTTTTAATAAAACAAAAATTAGAAATAAAAATTATAAACAGTGTATAAGAACTTCAACAAATTAATATATAAAAAAAAATATTTAAATATTAGAAAATCGATATTTAAAAAAATTTGTATGACAAGATTTTTTGAGCTAGAGGTTCAAAAAAAAAGAAAAGAGAATAAAATTCAAAAATTACTTTATCTGTGCCTAGGTCAAGAAGCGGTATATGCTTCAGTATCTGAGGTTTTTAAAAAACCAAAAGTTTTTTTTCAACATAGAGGGCATGGAGCATTTTTATGTTTTGGAGGAAATTCAATAAAATTAAGAGACGAATTGTTAGGTTTAAAAACTGGTACCAATAAAGGTATGGGAGGCTCCCCATGCATCGTTGACAAATCAAAAGGCATATATGGTCATGTGGGTTTAATTGGTGACCAAGTGCCCGTATCAGCCGGTTTCTCTCTAATAAACAAAAATACCACCACTATATGTTTTTTTGGAGATGGAGCAGCTGAAGAAGATTATGTTCTAGCAACCTTAGGATTTGCCGCACATAGAAAATTGAAAATTTTATTTGTTTGTGATGATAATGATTTATCAGTTTTAACAAAAATCAAAGATAGAAGACACTGGAAATTAGCTGAAGTAGCAAAATCTTTTGGACTAGCATCTGCTGATATCACTGATGATCCAATAACTATTTTTGAAACAATTCAAAAATTAAAAAATAAATTGCCTGCACTAATAAATATTAAAACATGCAGAGAATATTGGCATGAAGGTTATAAAAAAGACAAACAAAAAGCATCTGATTGGAATAGATTTGAAATTGAAAAGAATTTTTTTAAAAAAAATCATCAAATATTTTTTGATAAAACAATTTCATATTATAAAAAATGGGCACAAAAAATATGGAATTAACAGTAGCAGAAACTATTAAACGAATAACAAAAAACCATATATTAAAGAATAATGGATATGTTGTTGGACAGTGCTTGACTGCGGTAGGATGGGTTCAGAATACTTTGCCAAGATTAAAAAAAAATATTATTGAGCTACCAATGACAGATACGGCAGGT
>MDSV01074856.1_pt1 | contig 13194 bp, 6 predicted proteins | sample 810851 | NCBI WGS metagenome assembly MDSV01 (sample SAMN05326640, study PRJNA326480) | marine metagenome | isolation source: seawater | place: Atlantic Ocean: North East | collected 2012 | reverse complement strand
CAAGACCCGCCGACCCGCCGTCCACCGACCATGCGCGCCGCTGCTCGCTTGCCACCGCCGCCGCGCAGCCGCAGCACCAAATGCAGCGTGCTCTCCTTCTGGATGTTGTAGTCCGCCAGCGTGCGGCCGTCCTCCAGCTGCTTGCCCGCGAAGATCAGGCGCTGCTGATCCGGGGGGATGCCTTCCTTGTCCTGGATCTTGGCCTTGACGTTGTCGATGGTGTCCGAGGACTCCACCTCCAGGGTGATGGTCTTACCCGTGACTGCGTCGATCGGGGAAAAGGGGGGGCGGGTCAGGGGGTGGGCGACGGCGCGGGGGGGATCGAGGCACCGGGCGCGCGCGGAGCCGCCGCGGTCGGGTACCGTGACGCGCATCGGCCGCGAAGAAGCCGAGGTAGTCGCTCCGGCCGTCCCCGCGAGCCGGGGACGAGGACACGGTCTCGTCCGGGGCTCCGGAGATCCCACACCCTAAAAAAAGCTAAGCGGCGGAGACGCGTCCGTCCGGAAGATGGCTCGGCGAGCGCGCGCGACGCGTTCCGGGGGGGCACGCACGGGTCTTGACGAAGATTTGCATGGTTGCAAGTTAAAGTGCCGGTACGCTGCTCAGGATATATCCGTCGTCGCAACGAGAAGAGGGATGGTGTGCTGCCGGAACGCGCGGTAAGTACGATTCCGCCGCAAGAAGGGTTTTGGACCTTGGGCGCCTTCGATACCAAGAAAGATCGGCCGCCTTGGAGTTGGCACCAAAAAGTTCGTCTTTAACGTTGACGAGAAAAGTGACAACGAGGCGCGCGGGTGTCGCGCTCGCACGGGCGAGCGGCGCGAAGGGAGCCGACGCGCGCCGTCCGCGATGCCTCTGACGGCCGCGTTTTCGTTCCGTTTGAACGAGCCGATCCTGGAGAACACCGCTTGCGTCGGCTTGTACGATGGCAAACGCCCCACACTCACCGCGGCCACCACCGGTGGCAAGATCTTCATGTTCGACCCGTACGCGCGCGCGGACGAGGGCCAGGGCGATGCGAGGCCCGGCGCCAGGCTCCGCTACCTGAACATCAACAAGAAGGTCACGGCGGTCGCCGCCGGCGCTCTCGGTGCGGAGGGAACCGACGGGAGGGACATCCTTTTCGTCGGCACGGGGACGGATGTCCTGGCGTACGACGTCCTGAAAAACACGGACGTGTTTTTTCGGGACGCGCCCGAGGGCGCGTCCGCGCTGCGGCGCGGCGCCGCCCGGGTCGCGCCGTCCGCGGACGCGCGGTCCGAAGAGCCCTCGCGGGCGCTCCTGCTGGTCGGCGGTAACTGCTCGCTGCAGGGCCTGGACGCGTCCGGCGAAGAGGTGTTCTGGACCGTCGCGTCCGACGTCGTCACCGCGACGGGCGTCTTCGCGGACGGGAAGATGGCGGTCGGCACGGAGGACGGCGGCGCGCGCGTCTGCTCGGTCGCCGCCGACGGGTCGGAGCGCGTCGCGTTCGAGGTCAGGGAGGCGGACGCCGTCACGCACCTCGTGCCGGCGGTGACGGGTGACGAAGCGAACGAAAAAACGACGAAAACGTCACGCGAGGAAGAAAACGCGCATCTCTTCGCGTTCGCGTCGCGCGACGGCGCGGTGGGCGCGCGCGACGGCGCGAACGTCGCGTGGCGCGAGAAGCGCGGCGCTTCCAAACGCGCGACGTGCGCGGTGGCGTTCGACCTGACCGGCGACGGCTCGAACGAGATCGTTTTCGGGTTCGCGGACGGAACGATGGAGGTGCGGCGTTTCCGAACCGGGGAGGTCCTGTTCGAGGACGCGTTCGACGCGCCGCTCGCCGCCGTCCTCGCCGCGCCGCGCCGCGCCGACGCCGCGGAAAACGCGGAAAAAGCGTCCGAGGACCTGCTGGCGTGCGCGGCGGACGGCGAAGTGCGCGGGTACCGCGCCAAGAAAAAAGGCAGCGGCGAGGGCGCAGTCGCGCCCGCGTCAGGGTCGTCCAGATCCGGGCTCGAGCCCTCGGCGGGGGGAGTCTCCGAGCCGAGCGTCACCGCCTCTGGGCGCGCGTACGGATTCGACGGCGCAGACGCCGACGAAGCGCCGGCGGCGCCGACTGGAAAACAGACGGAGAAGAAGAAGAAACCCTCAAAGCTCGGCTCGCTGCTCGGTTTGAAGAAACTCTCCATCTCGGAGGGCGACCGCGACGGTCGCGTCGCCTCTGCGTCGGGCGTCCCGGACTCGCCCCTGCGCGCGTCCGCGGCGGTGTCTCGCGAGACGCTCGAGTCGCTCAATAAACGCAAGCAGGCGTTGCTCGTCGAGCTCGCGAGCTATGAGAAGTCGTCCGCCGCGCTCGGCCGCGCGGAGCGCGGCGAGGAGGGCGGCACCGCGGTCGCCGGGCTCATCCCCCCCGACACCGCGGTCGTCAGCGCGCTGGAAATTGACGCGTCGCTCGGGCACGGTCAGCTGATTCTCAGCACGAACAACGACACCGTGGTCAAGGGCGTCGTCCTGCGCGGCGAGGGCGCTTTCGAGGGGCCGGAGGAGTCGCGATACTTTCGCTTCGACGAGAAAAACGCGCGCGGCGAGGCGCGCGTTCCGATTCTGCCGCCCGGGGATGACGCGTGCGACGTCGCCGTCAGCGTTTTGGTCGCCGCGAGCGGAGCGAGCACGACGTACCACGTCTTCGACCTCGAGTTCCGCGTTCCGCGGTTCTGGGGCTGGGTGCCTCTGCGCGTCGACCAGGTGACCCGCGACGACGTTCCGTCGGGATCGGTCTCGTTCGCCGCGGCGGAGGGAAGCGTCCGCGTCGCGCGGTGGCTGGACGAAACCTTCCGGTGCGACGTCGCGCGGCTCGTGCGCGACGACGCGAGCGACGTGCGGTGCGCGTTTCTGTGTCTGGCGGACGGCGCGCGCGTCGTGTTTGAACGGCGCGCGGAGAGCGGGACGGCGAGCGTCTTCGCCGACACGATGGAGCGCGCCGGGACGTTCGTGGACGCGATGTGCGTCGGCTTGGGGATCCAGAACCTGGACTCCGAAGCCGACTTCCCGATCGAGATGGAGGCGCTCAGAGAGACGCTTCGGGTGGTGGACGAGCGGAACGCGCGTCGCTCGAAGCTGGCGGCGGAGACGGCGGACGCGAGCAACGCCGTGAAGGCGCTCATCGTGCGCGCGGAGGACTCGCGCATCCTGAGGGACATGCCCGCGGCGATCGCCGCGTACGGGGATCTGTTCGACGTCAACCGCGAGCTGATGGTGGAACACTCGAAGCGCGCGGAGAACCACGCCGAGCTGCTCAAGGCGCTGAAGCACGTGAATCAGGTGATCCATCGCGCGTCCAGGCTGCGGTACGGTGCGGGCGCCGCGCGCGTCGTCAAGGCGTGCCGCAAGGCGGTGAAGGAAAACAACACGCAGGCTCTGTTCCGCATCGTCGGCTTCGGCGCCGCCGACAACACCTGCGGCCTCGTCTCGCGCTCAAGGAGCACCTAGAGCTCGCGCGTGGACGCCGTGGTGAGGTCTCCCTCGCATCGAGGGATAGCGCGCGTTCGCGTCGCGTTCGCGTCGGTTTCGCGCTCGAGGCTTGTTACAACCGTCAATCGTCGTCAATCGTCGCGACGCGTAAAAAAGACTCCGCCGCCGCGCGACTCGACTCACGTGGCCATGGCTTTCAACGCGCGCTCGGCGGCTTTCTTGCACCGCCTCGTGCCGTTCTTGACCATCTCGATGAGCGGCGGCAGCAGGTTCCCGCGCACCAGCTTCACTTGCAGCGCGGGGTGGCCGGACATGTAGCACACCGCCCACGCCGCGCCCTCCTGGCCGTAGTCGCCCGCCATCTCGAGCAGGTCGCGCACGCTCTCCACGCCCTCGTCGTCGAAAACCTCCTCGATGGCGTCCCAGTTGTCCTCCACGGACGCCATCGACGCCAGGCCCCACACCGCCTCCTCGTTCAGCCTCAAGATCATTCCCAGCAGGAGCTCCAGGCCGCCCGCGTCGATGATCTCCTCGTGCGTGTCGCTGTCGCGCGCCAGCTTCGAGACGAACGTGATGGTCGCCGCGCGCATCGGGGGCGTCTCTGCGCGCACCGCCATCGACACCAGCCGCTCGACGCCCAGTTTCTGCAGGATGTCCGAGTCGGCATCCGCCAGCGCGCTCAGCGCGGCGGACGCCGCCGTCTGGCACGCGACGTCCTCCGTGTCCATCAGCGAAATCAAAACGTCGAGCCCGCCCTTCTCCATCGCGCGACGGCACGCCGGCGGGTTCTGAAGCAGCAAACCCTTCAGCGCGCGCGCGCCGGCGGCGCGCGCGGCGAGCGCCTTGGGGTCCTTAGCGTTCCCGGCCACCATCAGCCGCAGCGCGCCTTCCAGCGCGCCCGCGCGCAGCGCCCTGTTCTGCTCCCTGGGGAACTCGATTGTGATGGTATCCAAGCAAGCCGCCGCGTCCGCCACGGCCCGCGCGTTCTTGGAGCAGAAGACGCCCACCAGCGGGCCGAGCACGCCCGCGCGCACCGCCGCCTCCGCCGCCGCGCGGCTCTCGTGTTCCCTCCCCTCCTCGGGATCCACGTACACGCTGAGCGCCGCCGCCGCCGCCGCCTGCACGGCGCTGTCGTGGTCCGCCAGCATAGACGCGATGCGCGCGAAGATCTGTGCGTACGCGGAGTCCCGAGCGGCCGAGCCCTCGGGCGAGAGCGCGTTTTGCGTGGGTCGTCCGCTCGTAGACACCGCCGCGCCGAAACGGCTGAGCGCGTCGCGTTCCTTCTCCGCCGCGCCGTTTTTTGACGCCGCCTCCGCGTCCAGACGCGCCATGATCCTGCGGCGCGCGAGCTTACCACGGTAGGACTTCTGGATCATCACCGCCGCCGCGTACTCGGCGTCGCCCACGCGCTCGAACCGAGCAGCCAGAGCCGCCTCTTCCTCGGCGTCAAGCAGCCCGAGCCGGGTCGCGTCCGCCTCGCCGCTCTCCTTGAGCGCCCGAACGCGCCGCCGCGCGATGCGGCCGCGGTACGCCGCCTGCATCTTGATCGCGGCCGCCTCAGCCTCGCGCCGCCTGCGGGGCTTCGCCGCCGCGAAGTTCTCGAGATTTTCGACGATGCCGCGCGCGCGCGCCTCGGCGGCGCTCACGTCGCCGCGCAGCTTCTCCAAGCCGCCGGCGCGCGCGACGCAGTCGGCGATCACCGTCTCCAGAGCCTTCGCCACGAGCAGAGACGTCTTCCTGCGATCGGGGTTGGGGCGGACGCACGCCGCGGCGAGCGCGATCACCTCCTTCGCGGTTTCCGCGGGCCATCCCGCGGCGACCGCCGCGCTCAGCAGCGCCGCCGCGCCGCCGGCGGACTCAGCGTCGTCGCCGCCGTTGTCGGCGACTGCTTTGCTCGCGTTCGCCTCGCTCGCCGCCTCGCCCGGCGCGGGCACGCGCCCCTCATTGGAGGTGAGCAGCTCCAGCAGCACCACGCCCGCGCCGTACACGTCCGATTCGGGGGTGCACGCACCCCCCGCGAGCACCTCGGGCGCGTAGTAGTTGCGCGTCGCGTCGTTCGGCTTGAGCTTCCCGAGCGCCGCGCGCGGCGAGTCCCCGAGAAAGTCCACGTCGCCGATGGCGGCGTCTAGCTCGCCGCCGTTCTTGACGATGAAGACGTTCCCGGGCTTCACCGCGCCGTGCGTGACGCCCGCTTTGTGCAGTTCTTTCAGCCCGCGGAAGAAGCCGCGCGCGGCCGAGAGCCTGTGGAACCAGGACAGCGAGTCGATGCGGTTGGCGAGGCACCCGCGCTCGCAGAACGGCGTCGCGAGGCAGACGCCCCCGTCGAGCGACGCGGCGAGCAGAGGTAACACGTTCTCGTGTTTCGGGAGCGGACACAGGATGCGCGCCTTCAGGAAGCCGCGCACGTCATCCACAGATGCGTCCTTCACGTACTTAACCGCCACGGGAACGTTCGAGATCGAGCCCTTGTACGTGCTCCCCCTGGAAACGAATGAGGAACGACGGAAAACGACGATCGCGAAAACCGTGTGTTGTCAGCGACGCGTCGGACGCAGATCGCGCGCGAGGGGCGATGTGGACCGCGGTTTTTTACGATCACACGGCATGATCCTCCCGCCGCGCGCCCGAGCGCGGTCTCGCGGATTTCGACGGACGCGCGGGGGAGGATGCGCTCGCGGTCGAGTCTCCGGGAAACACCGCGATCGGCGAGGAACGGCAACGGGCAACTGCAGGGCATGCGGGCATGCGACGGTGGGTGTCGAACAGCGAGTGCTACGTACCTCAGCCCTTTCCCGAGCTTCCACGAGTCCTTGAATCCGCCCGCGACCACCTTGAGGTCCACTCGTGACATGACCTGAAACGGGGGAAGCGCCGCGAGCACCTCGGACGTGCTCGTCATGACGCCAGCCAGCCCCGCTCGGTACACTCTCCCGGGCAGTGGGCGCGCGTTCAACTAGACTACGGTCCCGGCTCACCGCGCGTGCCTCAACCCCCCGGGGTTCGCCCGACCGTTCGCAGGCGCACGTATGTCCCACCGGATCCTGCCCGACCGTCCAGACCGCCGGCCGACGCGCGCGGGGTTATGGCGCGCCGAACGCCAAGGCGCCGGGTCTTCGGCATGCACGGCGCATTGCCATGCTTTCCCTGCAAGGGGCACCGGACGAATCTCGGCCTTCACTCTGATGATTAGTGTCGGTCAAAAAATCCCCACGTGCGTCGTCTCAAACGGGAATCTTTCGCGATGTTCTTTCTATGGGCATTTGGTCAGACAAAAAAAAAAGTCGAAGCCGCCGATGAAGAATGATGACGCGCAGAACCTGAACGCGTTTTGAGCGTCGAGAGACGTAAAAAAGTGAAGAGAACGCCACATCCGCGTTACAACGCGCGACGAGAGCGCGCGATCCCAACGACACCCACACTCCCGATTAGCGGTTCGCCTTGGCCACGCGCTCGAGCTCATCCTTCTTCTTGATGGCGTACGAGTTCGACGAGCCCTTGGCGGCGTTGATGAGCTCATCCGCCAGGCACTCCGCGATGGTCTTCACGTTCCTGAAGGCCGCCTCGCGCGAGCCGGTGGTGATGAGCCAGATCGCCTGGTTCACGCGGCGCAGGGGCGACATGTCCACCGCCTGGCGGCGGATCACGCCCGCGGACCCGACGCGCGTGGCATCCTCGCGGGGACCGGAGTTGATGATGGCGTCGACGATCACCTGCAGGGGGTTCTGGTCCGAGAGCAGGTGGATGATGTCCATGGTGTGCTTCACGATGCGCACCGCCATGAGCTTCTTGCCGTTGTTGCGGCCGTGCATCATGAGCGCGTTCACGAGGCGCTCGACGATAGGGCACTGCGCCTTGCGAAAGCGCTTCGCGGCGTAGCGACCGGCGGTGTGGGGCACGTAAACGGCGTGCTTAGCCTTCACGCCGATGTAATCCTGCGTCGCGCGAATCGCGAGGGAAGAGGGTGGGCGTTTTGCGCGCGGTCAGTCGCCGCGTCCAAACGCGGGGAGAGGGGCGGGACGCTGTTTCTAGGAGCGCTGAGACGGGAATGGGCCGCCCGGCGACGGTCCGCGCGCGCCGGTTCCGCGAACGACCCGCGCGCGCCGCAACGCTCGCGTCGGGCCGGGAACCCTCGGGCGCCGCGTGAAAAACCCCAGCGGCGACCCTAGGACACGCGACGCGATGGTGCATCACGTAGGTGTGCGGTCCCGAGCGCGGCCAGGACGCGAAAGCGCGGTGATTACGACACGCCACGTTCCCATGATGTCGCGTGACACTTCGCTCGGCAATCGTCGCGTTCCCGGAGTTCGCGAGCGATCGAGGCGGCCGGTACGCCGGCGCGCCCGCCAACGACGGTGCGCGGAAAAACCGCCGCTTGCAGCGTACACGCGGGCGAAGGGATCGGGCCGGTGACGCGGGTCTGCGCGCGCAGCGACGGGCGGCGTGACGCGGCGAGCGCGTGCTGTGTTCCGTGGTGTATGTACGAACCTCGAGAGAGATGTCGTTGATCTGTGGAGTAAGGGAGGAGTCGCGGTCAGCGGCTGGTTCGACGGGGCAGAGGCGAGCGATGCCAAGACCCTAGAAAGCGAAGCGATTTTCCCGGCGGTAAGTCGCCCGGCGCGTGGCCTCGAGCGTGTACGCACCTCGACATCTTCGTACGACCACTTGCCGAAGAGCTTGATTTCAGCGACCTCAGCCATGGTGATAGCTGTCCACGTGTGCTGCGCGTGGGTAAGAGGGACACGCGACCGTCGTTGGAGCCGTGAACAAGGGACGGAGTTGTCGATGTAAAAAAAGCGAAAACCGCTCGTATTTCTTTTTGTCGAACTGGAACGCCATACAAAATCGACTTTTTCCGAACATTGTGACTGCGTACGCATGCGACTACTCACACCTTCTCCCTCCTGTTCGTCTCGATTCGACCTCACCGCCGACGCAGCTGTCCTCACATTTCGGTGCGTGCGTTTGCCGCCGGCCCTCCCTCCTGTCTGACACGAAGATGGGGGGCAAGGCGAAGCCGACTAAGCACTCGGCGAAGGAGATCGCGAAGAAGGTCGGGGAGGCGACCACGAACAAGGGCGGAGGCAAGGCGGGTCTCGCCGACCGCAAGGGCGGCGCCGCGGGCCACGCCAAGTTCAAGTGCCCTTCGTGTGGCATCCAGTCGCCGTCCATCAAGTCCGCGGAGATGCACTGGGACAGCAAGCACCCCAAGCTGCCGTTCGTTCCGGAGGACTGGTCCGACATGCACGCGGCAAACGGGGGCGTGACCACCGCGGGCGTCGCGATTAAGGGCGCGAAGGCGGAGAAGACCGTCCACCAGCTCGCCAAGACAGAGTCCGGGCGAGAAAAGTTGAAGGCCATCGAAGCGGCAAAGGCGGCGGCCAAGTTTTGAGCCGTACAAACGAAAAACCGAGACCGAAAACCCGAGCGCGCGCGCGCGCGCGTCGGGTCCCGGGAAGCGCGCGGGGGCGCGTCTTCGACGACCCGTCGCCGTTCGGGTCGTGTAATCACACACACACACACGTTCGACGTGTCTTACAACCCACGCGCGCGACCCCTCTGTTGTCGTGCGGCTCTCGCGTCACGGCGCGCGCAGCCCCCGGGCGACGAGCGCGCGCCCCACGGCTCTGTGCAGCTTCACGAGCTCGTCGTTGCTCACGAGCTCGATGTGCAGCAGGAGCGCGCCGAGGCTCATCCCCCCGCCCGCGCGGCGCACGAAGTTGGTGATGTACAGGTGCGAGAACACCGCCATGACCATCTGGCAGTCCATGCGGTCCGTGATCCCGCCGTGCCCCGGGATGGTGTCGCTGAAGTCCTTGATCTTGAACGCGCGCTTGAACCCCGACGCAAAGAAGCCCCCGAACGGCGCGATCACCGACGCGAACGCCGCGAGCACGACGGCGTGCGTCTGGAACGGGGACACGTGGACGATGAAGCCGTCGCGCTCGCGGTTCCCAAGAAACCGACCCGCGAGCTCCGCGAGGCGCGCCACGAAACCGGAGGGCAGCGTCCATCCGAACGCGGCGTCCACCGAGGATGCGACGACGGAGAGATCGACGGCGCGCGGCGCGAAGACGCCATCCGCCTCGCACGACTCGAGCGCGGCTTTGCCCAGGTCCGGCCCGCCGGTGAAGCTCAGCGCCGACGCGCTCGGGCACGTGAGCCAGCGGAACCTCTGGAGCCACGCCGCCGCGAACGGCGCGACCGTCATGGTCACCACGCACCCCCCCACGAAGCCCTCCCAGGTTTTTTTCGGAGAAATCTTGATCAGCGGCGTGCGCCCGCAGAAAATGCCCACCAGGTAGGCGGCGATGTCGTTGAAGAAGACGATGCCGACCGGGAACACGAACCATATCAGACCCTCCAGAACGTTCCCCACCAGGCAGCTGCTCTGCACGATCACCGCGGCGATGATCATGTGCGTCCACCCGAACTGCCCGAACTGGTACAGGTACAGGCCTTTCCGTAACGACAAGACGAAAAGAACGCACCCGAGAGTCCATCCGAGATAGCTGATAAGGCCGTGGTGCGCGAGCAGTCTCAGCAGCATGGTCTCGCACGACGCCGCGACCGCGTTTCGTCGCCCGGACGCGTCACCGCTCGCGTACTCCTCGCTGAACCGCGCGGCGAGCCGCTCGTTCAGGTACCGGCCGTAGCTGAAAAACACCGCGCAACCGTAGAAGTACCACTGCTGTAATCGAAACCAGGGCAAATCTTTCTCCTTTCTCGTCTCCACCGCCAGCGCGAAGAGCTCGCGGACCATCAGACCTTGCACCACGAAGATGAGCGCGATGGTGGGCATGTGTCCGCCGAGCAGGCATCCGACGAGCCCGGCGATCATGAACGCCGCGCTCAGCGCGCGCGTGCGCAGTGAACGCCACTTTCCCTTGGAATCAACCTCAAGTTTCACGCCGCCCCCGGTGGGAAACGCGCCGTTCGCGCGGCGCGTGCGCGGTGACCCGCCGTTCTGCCGGCGCGCGGGACGCACGTCGGGGATCGCACGGGTAGGATCGTCCCGGGCGCCGCCGCCGCGACGACGCAGCTCGACCATCGCCAGGGGAGCGTGAACGTGCGTCGGCGACTGCGTGGGCCGATCCGAGAGGAAAGTGCCAAGTGCGAGAAAAACCGAAAAGGGACGTGACTCGGAGTGTCGGATCACGCCGGCTGAGCGGAAGTCCGGTATTTCGGTGCGTTTTTATGGGAATGTTTTTTCTTGTTTTCAAGCTCGACGAGGGTTGCGAGACACCCCGCGGCGCACCGCTTCCCCTCCCCCCCGCTCGCGGGATGGGGAAACGAAAAGCCACGGCGGCGACTAAGGCGACGGACAGGGCGCTTTCGGAGGGTGATGTGAGATTTTGCCTGGTGCGTGTCTCGCGATGTCCGAGGGTTAGGCTCGATTAGCGCCCCTCGCTTCCTCCGGGTCACGCGACGACCCGCCCCTCTCGCACGATCCGCCCTGACCTTCGGTGCCCTTCTTTCCTCTCCTTCTGGCTTTCAGAGCTGCAAGCGCCACTGCCCGAAGACGAGCTTCCGGCCCGACCGCGCGTGCTGCGAGAAATGCCTGAAGAAGCGGCGCGACCGACAGACCCAGAAGCGCGGCACGGCGAAACGCCAGAAGCACGCGCTGGCGATGGGCGACGCCGTCAACGCGCACGCGCGCGCCGCCGGGCTCGTCGCGGAGACGCACGGGGCCGCGCTGAACCTCCCCTTCATCTCAGGCGAGTTTCGCACCGACGCCGCGGCGCCCGAGGGCGCGTCTGAGACTTCCGGAGGCGGGACCGCGCCGGGGGAGCTCCGCGTGCTCCTCGAGCAGAGGCAGCAGTCGCTGAAAGTCGCGCACCGCCTGTTTGTCGCGCACCAGAGCGCGACGGCGCTGCGGGCCCGCGCGAAGTCGCCGTCCCGCGCGGTTTCCGAGCGGACACGAACTGCGAACCAGGAGTGCGGAGTCATGAAAGCGCTGTTTCCCGGGCTGGACGGCGGCGTCTGCGTCGCGGCGGACGGAAAAGAAACGTACGACGCCGGCGCGCACCCGACGTCGCCGCCGCGCTTCTCCGCGGCGTCCCTCGCGTGGCGCGAGTCCCCCGCCACCAGCGGGGAGACGCGGCCTTCGCGTCTCGGCGTGGAGAGTTCTACCCGCGCCGCAACGCCTGATGACGGGGCGACGCGGATCGCCAGCGTGCAGCAGATCGCGCTGGAGCAGCTGCGGACGCGTCACCTGCAGCAGCTGCAGCAGCTGCAGAGCCTGCAGAGTCTGCGCAGCCTGCAGTCGATGTCCGGGCCGGGGGGCGCGGCGATGGGGGCCTTGCCGGGGGTCGTCGCCTCGCTGGGCGGCTCGTCGGAACGCCTCGCTCTAGGGGAGTGACCCTCTTCGGCCGGCGAGGTGGAGGCGCTCGATGGCGTCGCCTCGCCCTCCGGCGTGCTCGCGGCGGCGGCGGAGAGGAGGGGGAGGCCGCGGGGACGACGAGGAGGGCGCGACTTCGGACGCGCCCGCGGGTGAGCCTCATCCTTCGACGCGTCGGACGAGAGCGAGGACCGGAACGGGTGAGGCGACCGGATCAGAGCGGGCGTCCGCCTCGACGGAACGGCGTTCGATCGTCGTCTCGTCGTTCGGATAGAGTTTTCGTTTACGCGCGCGCGGCGCGGCACGCGTGGTTTCACGTTGGTTTCTCTCGATTCCGCGAGCGTGGGGTGACGTGTCTCCATCCCGAACGGATAGTCATGTCGCGACGAGCCACCGTTGAGGAAAACACATGCACGATAAATTAGTCACGTGATTTTGGAAATTGCCGTCGATGCTACACCGTCGATGTAGAACCGCAATGTGGAAATCGCGATTTTCGCTATGAGTAATTAGTCGTACAAAACGACACCTCTTCTCGATATTTTCGGCGTGATGTGGCGTAACGAAGCTTGACTTGAGTTGGTGTCGAATTCTAAGGAACAGCCGGGCGGCGTGGAGTGAGCCCGTCAGGGAGACACGCGCGTGAGCCGACGACTGGTTGGACTGGGGACTCCCGCGAGATGTCCTCGCCCGAGGGGTACCCACCCCTGGGCCACGCGGCCACGTCCGGCGCGGGCGCGTCCGCCGGATTTGATTCTCCTTCTACCGATCGGTCCGAGCTGTCTGTGCCAGGGATGTCGAACCGAGGAATCTCGCGGAGGGGAAAAGCCCGCTCGTCCCGCGAGCAGAACGAGGAGTTCTTCCACCACCGATCCGCGCTCGCGTCTTCCGCGCGTGCGTCGGGCTCGCACGCGTACGACGCGGAGGACCCGCGCGTCGTGTTCGTGGGCGGCGTGCCGTACGATCTCAGCGCCAACGCCGTGTCGGACAAATTCGAGTCAAACTTTGGGTCGGTCATGGACGTGCGCCTGGTGCCGCACCGCATGGGGAAGGACGGCGAGCACAAGGGATACGGCTTCGTGACGTTCGCGGAGGAGAGCACGGCTCTGAGCGCGCGAGACGCGGGGACGATGACCCTGGACGGCGGTGTGATCGTGCAGATAAAGCGCGCCGAGAAGGGCGTAGGCCGTTTCTCGGACGACCGCTCGAGCACCACCACCGCCGTCTCGATCGAATCCGGGCTGTCCGAAGCCGCGTCGTTCCACTCGCACTTCCTCGCGAGGAACGGCGGGTACCCCACCAGCCTCGAGTCCACGTCCGGCTCGGAGAGCGGCCGGCACGGCGCGAACGCGCGAGGAGCCGCGTCGGGTCCCGCGCGCGGGGGAAGGGGGGGACGCCGCGGCGCGGGCGCTTCCCGTTCGTCT
>MDSV01008590.1_pt1 | contig 13199 bp, 12 predicted proteins | sample 810851 | NCBI WGS metagenome assembly MDSV01 (sample SAMN05326640, study PRJNA326480) | marine metagenome | isolation source: seawater | place: Atlantic Ocean: North East | collected 2012 | reverse complement strand
TTTATATCCATTGCAATTATATCTACCCATTCGATAATTAATTGTAACTTATCAGGTAAATCACCTGCAGTTTCTAAATAAATACTTCTACCGCTTTCCTTAATTATTGGTAAAATTTCTGTTAAAAAATTAGCATAAAGTAAAGGTTCACCTCCGGTGATGGAAATTCTAGAATTATTACGTTTATTATCAATTTTATTAATAATTTCAAATAAATCTAGAGCAGATAAAGGATTTGGTAGTGAATGCATCATTTTACTTCCAGCTATATTTTCTATTTTAACATCCTTAGTTCTTTTTGTGCTAGTATCACAATATACACAATCTCTATGACATTCACAAAAACGAACGAATAAATGCCGTTCACCAATATAAGGACCTTCGCCTTGAATAGAGCTAAATAATTCAGATAAATAAGCATTCATTGTTTTGGAAGTAGATGTAGCATTACAGCTTTTTGAGCATGTAGTCGATTTTCTGCCTGATCAAAAACTATCGATTGTTTACCGTCAATTACATCTGCAGTTTGCTCAAATCCTCTTCTAGCCGGTAAACAATTCATGAATAAAGCATCTGGTTTTGCATTACTCAATAACTTTTTATTAACTTGATATGGAAGTAATATTTTCATTCTTTCATCTTCTTCATTTTTAGGAATATGATAACTCATCCAAGTATCTGTATAAATAATATCTGCATTTAAAACTGCCTGCATCGGATCATGTATGATTGACAACTTACCTCCAGAATTATGACTAAAATTTGAACAAATTTCCCGAACATCACTTCTTGGAATAAATTTTTCATTTTTTGGACAAGCCACAGATACATCCATACCCATTTTTGTACATCCAACTATTAAGGAATGCGTGACATTATTTAAACCATCACCCAAATATGCTATTTTTAAATTAGATAATGATCCTTTTTTTTCCTCTATTGATAAAAGATCTGCTAAAATTTGACAAGGATGACTATCATCAGTTAAAGCGTTAATGACAGGAACACTAGAATAAGTAGCCATTTCAATTAAATCATTATGACTAAATAATCTTGCCATAATAAGATCTACAAATCTAGATGCTGTTTTAACTGAATCACTTATTGTTTCTTTACCAGATCCCATCGGAGAATTACCAACATGATAATATATCGCATGTCCTCCCATCTGAGTCATTCCTGCTTCAAATGACAATCTTGTTCTTAAGCTTGGTTTCTCAAAAATCATTAACAAAGTTCTTCCGAGCATAGCATTTTGATACCGTTCAGGATTGTTTTTTATTTTTAATGCTAGGTCTAATACACTTCTGATTAAAGAGGCATCCCATTCCTTTAATGTAATCAAATGATTCACTATTTTTCCTTCCAATGATTAATTAATGAATCTCTTCCAAACGTACTTAAAATTAATGCTGCTCTAATCCACATTCCATTTCTCATTTGTCTCCAATAAATTGCTTGAGGCTCATTATCTAACTCTATACTAATTTCATTTCTTCTAGGTAGTGGATGCATAATTACAGAATGGTTCTTCATAATTTTTAAGTGATTTTTATTAATTTGAAATGATTCCTCTAAATTACTCTTTTCACCTTCTTGATCCCATTCATCCTGAAGACGAGTCATATATATTGCATCAGCTTTATTTAAATACTCAGTTAATGAATTACCAAGAATATATTCAGTATTTGTCTCTTCTAATAAAACTAATATATCATTACTAATCTGCAACTCATTAGGTGCTACAAAATATAGCTTTATATTATTATATAATGTCAATAACCATGCTAGTGATCGTACTGTTCGACCTCTTTTTAGATCACCGACAAATAATATGGTTTTACCATCAATACCACCTTGGTTTTCAAAACTTCGTTCCAAGGTATAAATATCTAGAAGTGCTTGTGTTGGATGTTGATCTGCACCTGATCCAGCATTCAAAACAGGTATTTCTCGATTGCTTTTTGATAAAATCCAAGCAGTCTTCTCAGCAAAACCCATAGTTGGATGCCGCATAATGATTAAATCGGCATAAGAACTAAATGTTCTAATAGTATCCTCAGGAGATTCCCCTTTTATTTCACTAGAGGTCTTGCTATCTCTAACATCCATAGTATCTAAACCTAAAATCTGACAAGCAGCATTAAATGATAGGTACGTTCTAGAAGAAGGTTGTGCAAAATATAACATTGCCCTCTTATCTTTTAACAATGTTTTTAAAAAAGTATTACCTTCTATAGTTTTACTTATATGACGAATCTTTGTAGACAAAGCACATAATTTCTCTAAATAGCTCCTATTAAATTGCTGCGCTAAAAGTGTATGCGGTGATTCAGATAGTAAATTACCTTTTTCAATAACTGAAAGTTCTTCATAGGCTTTCCAATTAGTAGGAATTTTTTTTAATTTACTATTCACATTTATACCTATTTTTTTAACATAACTTCAGCATGTTTTAAAGACGCTCCATCTTTATCATATCCGCCCAACATACGCGCAATCTCATTTACACGTTCCTCTTTATCAAGCAAAGTTACTTCTGTAAAGGTACGACCACTTTTAACTTCTTTTGTTACAGCTAAATGACAGGTTCCATAAACAGCAACTTGCGGAAGATGTGTTATACATAAAACCTGGTGATTATTTGAAACTTTTGACAATTTTTTTCCCACAGCTGTTCCAATTTCTCCTCCTATATTAGAATCAATCTCATCAAAAATTAATATTGGTATATTATCTTGATTAGCAAGAACTGCTTTTATAGCTAGCATAACCCTAGAAATTTCTCCACTCGAGGCAATAGATTTTAGATCTCGTATTTCTTCTCCCACATTTGGCGAAAAACCAAACTCTATTGCGTCAATCCCTTTCTTATATGGATCAATATTCAACATAGAAATACTAAATACTCCACAATCAAAACCTATTTCACTTAGTTCATTGGTAATTTTATCAGATAGTTTTTTCGACGCAATTTCTCTTTTTCTCCTTAATTTTAGACCGCAATCCAATACTTTTTTATAGAGCGTACTTTTTTTAATCTTATAATTTTTAATAATATCATCTCGTTCTTTTAGTTCATTTAGTTCTAATTTCCATTGATCTAATTTAATTGAAAGTTCCTCAACATTGCATCCATACTTTCGTTTAATATTCTGATATGTTGTTAGTCTATCATCTAACCACTGCATTCGCTCCGGCCTACAATCAACCGACTGAACATAATTTTTAATAGCATTTACAGTTTCATTTATTATGTCAGAGACTTGATCAATATCTCTACTCCAATTCAATGATTCAGGTAAAAATTGATTTAATTTATTTAATAATTGCTTTGCAGATATCAATCTACTGTTCGCACTCATTTCATCTTCATCTAATAAATTATTAATATTATTAGACAGTTCTAAAATTTTTTGAAAATTTGAGAAAGCATCATGTTCGTTTATAACCTCTTGTTCTTCTTGAATACTTAATCCAGCTGTCTCAACTTCATTTATTTTATGTTTCAAAAAATCCACTTGATGATCCTTAATATCAATTTGCTGGCTCTCTAGATCATTTAATTTATCTACTAAATCTTTATATTCTTGATAAAGAATACCATAATTATTGGAATAATTATTTAGATTTCCAAATTCATCCAGAATTTCAAGCTGCTTCTGCGTATCTAATAAAGACTGATGATCATAAGGACCATGCATATCTACCATAACTGATCCTAGTATTTTAAGAAATTGCAATGTAACAGGCTCATCATTAACTAGATTTCGGCTTGTATTTTCAGATATTATTCTTCTTAAAATTAATTTTTTTTCTTCACAAGATTTTAAACCGTTCTCAATCAAAATTGAATTAATAAGATCACATTTATCAAAAAAAAATTCTGCATAAATAATCGAAGATTTTTCTCCTGTTCTAATCATGGATTTGTCAGCACGACCACCTAATAATAATTTAATTGCAGTAATTAATAATGATTTGCCCGTACCTGTTTCTCCAGTAATAACATTCATTCCATTACTAAAGCTAACTTCTACATCACCTACTACCGCGAGATTGTTTATTTTTAAACGCTCTAACATAAAAATTATTCTTTAATTTTTGACTGATTTTTTTTTCTCTTTTCTAAGCGCTGAATTTTTAATTCATGCTCTCTTTCATCCTCAAAAATCTTTATAAATATAGTTATTACTTTCAACAGGATATACAAAAAAATTGGACCGCCAATAAAATAAAAAGCATCAGGTAAATTTAGACGAGATTGATTATTAGAATATACTTTTTGAGTTTTTGGAGATGATTTTAATTTATCTTTATCTAATAAATAATCATCCGTATCTACTCCATATACTGCAATCACACTATTGTTTAGATTTGAAGAACTATTATTATTTGCATTCAAAATAAAGAAAGGCATTAAAAGCAAAATATATATTACCAATCTACAAATAATAACTGCCCCTTTCTTAATATTGCTAATAAATTATATTACTATCATAAATTAAACTATAATACATGATTTATTAGTATTTTATAAAAAAATATTATTTTTTTAAAAAAGAATTGAATCTTTTTATTTCAAAAAACTTAAAAATATTGCCTATTACCAAAAATTTTGACAAATTCTCAATTTCAATAAGGTAAAAATAATGCAAAAACCAATCTATGCAGGGAAAAAAGCAAATCAAAAACCAAAACGCTGGTTAAAAATTTTTATCGTAATTCTATGTATTCAGTTTTTAGTATTAATTTATTTTTATATTTTTAAAGATTCATCTGAATCAATAGTATCTGAAAAACAAATAATTCAAGAAGAGAAAATAATTTCCTCTAATATTAAAAATGTATACACAATTGATGATGAAAAATTAGATGAAATACACAGTGCTATAAATAATAATAAAGCAAATGAAGCTTATAATTTAATTCAGCCACTTTTAAAGTATAATTCAGAAAAGGTATATGATCTTTTAGGAAAAATTAACATGATGAGATTAAAGTCTTATGATCTTATATTAAATAAAAGATGGTATGTTGTTAAAAGCGGTGATGCTCTTTGGAAAATAGCAAGAAGTCACAACACAACTATTAACCTCATTAAAATACTTAATAATAAAGAAACTGATAATATTCGAGTTGGTGAAAGATTGCTTGTATTCCAAGGAATCAATAAACAAGGGCAAAATTCGTTCTCAATAAAAGTCTCAAAAGATCAAAACACACTAGATTTAATGATTAATAATGAATTATTTAAAAGATATATTGTCGGTACAGGAAAGTTTGGGAAAACACCTGAAGTTAAATTCTTTGTTTATGATAAAATCATCGAACCACCATGGACCAGACCTAATGATAATAAAATTATTGAATATGGTGATCCTGAGAATGTATTAGGTACAAGATGGATGGCATTACATTCTCCTAAAAATCCCGATCTTACAGGATATGGAATACATGGAACATGGGAGAGAGATAGTATTGGTTACCAATCTAGTGATGGATGTATTAGAATGTATAATGAGGATGTGGAAGAATTATTTAATTTGATACCCCGTAAAACATTAGTACATGTAATAAATTAAGGATGTATATTAATGAGTGATAATTTTAATCTTGATTTTGAAGCTCCAATTATTGAGCTTGAAAATAAAATGCATGAACTAAAAAATTTCGGTAATGAACAAAATATTGATGTAAAGAATGAAATTGAAAATATGAAACAGAAGATTGTTTCAATGCGTAAAGAAATTTACAAAAATTTAACATCATGGCAAAAAGTTCAAGTTGCTCGTCATCCTAATAGACCCTATACCATGGACTATATTAAATTAATTACTAACGATTTTATTGAAATTCACGGTGATCGTATTCATAGAGATGACAGAGCAATTATTGGCGGTTTTGCAAAAATAGAAGATGAAAAAATTATGATCATAGGATCTCAAAAAGGGCGAGATACCAAAAGTAATGTTGAATGTAATTTTGGCTGTGCTCATCCTGAGGGATACCGTAAAGCTTTAAGAATGATGAAATTAGCAAATAAATTTAAAACTCCTATTGTAACTCTTATAGATACTAAGGGTGCTTATGCCGGACTACAATCAGAGGAAAGACATATTGCAGAAGCGATTGCAGTAAATTTGAGAGAGTCATTTACACTAAGTGTTCCAATTATTTGTGTTATTGTAGGTGAAGGTGGAAGCGGAGGAGCTTTAGGTATTGGTATTGGTAACCGAATATTAATTCTAGAACATTCCTATTATTCAGTAATATCTCCGGAAGGATGTGCGGCAATTCTATGGAAAGATAGATCTTTTGCAGATCAAGCCGCTGAAGCACTTAAAATAACAGGTGAAGATTTAGTAGACCTTAATTTAGCAGATGAAATAATACCAGAGCCGGCGGGAGGAGCACATATTAATCCTGAAAAAGCAGCTGAATATTTAAAAGATTCTATCTTGAGAAATATTAAAGAATTAAAATTACTTACAGGTGAAGCTGTTCGAACTGATCGATACAAAAAATTCCGTAAAATGGGTCAATTTGAAGGTGAAATTAATTAATTTCTTCCATTTTTATTTCTATGCCTGCTGAAGTTGCTGATTTAATTGCTTTTGGTTTATCAATTCTCACCAATACACTTTTAACCAGATTTTCTTCTAAAATTAGCCAACCGATCTTATTTGCTATTGTCTCAATTAAATAAAATTCACCTTTATGAGATAAATTGATTAACATTCTTTCTATTTTTTCATAATCCAATGTATGGTTTACATTATCAGTATTACACGCTTTGTATAAATCAGCTTTAATTTCCAGATTAATAATTAAATTTTGTCTATTTTTTCGCTCTTCAGGATATACACCAATAAGAAAGTCTATTATTAAATCTTTAATTATAATTTTATGCATTACTTATCCTTTGTTATCAATTAAGTGTTGTCCACCGTCTACATATATAATCTGACCAGTAATAGATGGATTATCTAACAAGTAATTCGCTGCTTTTACAACATCTTGAGGTGTAGGGGTATCGTTTAGTGGAATAATTCCAGCAGATTCTCTATATGCTGATTCACTCATTCCATTTGGTGCTAAAACTGGTCCTGGAGCAATTCCATTAACACATATTTTAGGAGCAAGTTCCTTAGCTGCAAAAAATGTTAATTTTGCAAGTGCTTGTTTAGTAAGTGAATATGCTACGCATGATAGATCAAAAGAATCGATGCGTTGATCTAAAATATTAATTATAGATCCGGCTCTGTCTTGTTCTGCAAATTGACGTATTAATTCAAATGGAGCAAATAAATTCACATTGAACTCATTTAACACTCGACTGGGAGTGCTATCTTTCAACCGATCCTTTGTAAACAATGATGCATTATTAATTAGAACATCAATGGGTCCAATTTTTTTAATTAATCCATCATAAGAAGAAGGATTAGATAAATTTGCATGAATTGTATATTCAGAAAGATTTTCAGCATCTTTTTTTGATTTATTATAATGAACAATCACTTCTGCACCTTGAGATTGCAAATTCTTTACAAAAAATTTACCAACCCTAAGTGCACCACCTGTGATTAAGATTCTTTTCTTATTTAGTTTCATACTTATAAATCCTCTTTATAATAAATTACTTAAATTTTAATATTAGTTAAAAATTTACATTAAATTATCAAATGTAATAACAAAAAAACTTATGAAAAAAATTTTTTTACTTATAATCTCAATATTTATTTTTTTTCCACTCGTTAGTAAATCGGTACCACCTATTAATTTAACAAAAAATGTCACTATAATACCTATTAAAGGTCCCATAGAGTCTGCATTACTATACGTAGTACGAAGAGGAATAGATAGTGCTATAAAAAATAATTCAGAAGCGATAATTTTTCATATGAATACTCCAGGAGGAGCTGTTGATGCAGCAGGAAAAATCATTAGCATAATTGGAAAAACAGATATTCCTACATATACATATATTGATAATGGAGCATATTCTGCAGGTGCTTTTATAGCATTATCAGCTGGACCAATCTATATGTCTCCTGGAAGTGTAATTGGAGCGGCAACACCCATGATGATGTCACCCATGGGTGGAGTTCAAGAAATGCCAGAAGAAGTTAAGGAAAAAATGACTTCTGCTGTAGCAGCTATGGTTCGGGCAGCAGCTGAACAAGGAGGACATGACCCAGAATTGGCCGAATGTATGGTTAGGGCAGATTTAGAATATAAAGTGGGTAGAAAAATTATTAGTGAAAAAGGACGCTTATTAACTCTTACTAATAGTGAAGCTGAACAAAATGGAAAATTTAAAAAACCTTTAATATCTAACGGAACAATGCCTGATATTGATTCATTAATATCAGAAATTGGTATAATAAATCCTAAAAAATTAATTATTGAACCTACGGGATCAGAAAAAATTGCAAGAGGTATAGCAAAAATAGCTCCTATTTTAATGTTAATTGGAATGGGTGGACTATGGTTAGAATTTAAAACTCCTGGTTTTGGTTTCTTTGGTTTATTAGGTGGAATATGTTTACTGTTATTTTTTCTTGGTCATCACATTGCAGGCTTATCAGGCATGGAAGACATTATTCTTTTTTTAATAGGATTAAGTCTAATATTTATAGAAATATTCATTACTCCTGGAGTAGGATTATTAGCACTAAGTGGAGTTATACTTATGCTATTATCTCTAATAAATGCAATGGTAGAGCAAATGCCAGGATCATGGAAGCCTATTTCGTTTGAACCCGAAATATTTATTACTCCATTATTAAATGTCGGTATTGCTTTCACTGGTTCATTAATGTTACTTATTTTGGCTGGAAAATTTTTACCTAAAACAAAATTCTTAAGCAATATAGCCCTTGGCGATCAAATTAAATCTCAATTAGATAATAATTATGAAGTTGGTCAAGCTGCTATAACTATAAGTCAATTGCGACCTAGTGGATCAATAATTATTAATGGTAAAAAAGTAGACGCATTCACTAGAGGTGAATTTATAGAAGAGAATCAATCTGTTAAAATTATTTCTATTAAAGGATCACGAATAATAGTAAAAGCTACCTAATTTTGAAGTGTCATTAAAAATTCTAAATTATTTGCAGTTTTCTTCAATCTATTAATAAGTAATTCCATTGCCTCAACTTGTGGGACATCTTTTAAAGCTTTACGCAATGTCCATATTCGTTGTAATTCATCTGGATGAATTAATACGTCTTCTTTACGTGTGCCTGAATTCTCAATATTTATAGCAGGATATATGCGTTTATTAACTAACTCTCTATCTAATCCTAATTCCATATTTCCAGTACCTTTGAATTCCTCAAAAATGACTTCATCCATTCGGCTACCTGTATCTACAAGTGCAGTTGCTATAATACTTAGGCTTCCTCCATTTTCAATATTCCTAGCAGCTCCGAAAAATCTTTTAGGTTTATGCAAAGCGTTTGAATCCACTCCACCAGATAGAATTTTTCCACTATGGGGTGATGTAGTATTATAAGCTCGTGCCAGACGAGTAATAGAATCAAGCAATATGATTACATCTTGACCTTGTTCTACAAGTCTTTTTGACATTTCAATAACAATTTCTGCTACTTGTGTATGTCTCTCCGGAGGCTCATCAAATGTAGATGCTAATACTTCTGCTTTTGTATTTCTACGCATATCTGTAACTTCTTCAGGTCTCTCATCAATTAATAATATGATTAACTTAGATTCAGGATTATTAGCTGTTATACTATTAGCCATTTTTTGTAATAATACTGTTTTTCCGGTTCTTGGAGGCGCAACAATAAGTCCTCTTTGACCCTTTCCAATTGGGGTAACTATATCAATAACTCTCATAGAGATCTCTTTTGGATCTGCTGTTTCGAGGACTAATCTTTCATCCGGAAATAAAGGAGTCATATTTTCAAAAGGAACTGTCTTACGTTTTTGTTCAGGAGCATCATTATTAATTTTTTCAAGAAAATGAAGTGCAAAAAAACGTTCTTTATCTTTAGGAGAACGAATTGCGCCTTCAACAGAATCTCCTGTTCTTAAACCAAAACGACGAATTTGAGATGGAGACACATAAATATCATCAGCTGCAGGCTGATAACTATTTAATGGGGAGCGCAAAAACCCAAATCCATCTGGTAAAACTTCTAAAACGCCTCTTCCTTGTAATGGACCTCCTCGTCGTCCATGAACTTTAAGAACCTCAAATATCAACTGATGTTTACTATATCCAGCAAAGTCTTGTAACTCATATTGCTCGGCAAGACTTTTAATATCATTAATTTCGGTTGTCTGTAGCTCTTGAAGAGACAAAGGGGGAAGATTATCGACGTTCGGAGGTAATTCATATCTATCTCTTCGCTTATTTCCATTACGGCTATTCTTCCTACTATTTTTTATATTCTTAACTGAAGAAGATTTTTCAATATCTGAATCTTTATTGTCATTTTTTTCAGTCACTAACTCTACCTCCTCTTTTATTTTTTCATCTTTTAAAATACTATTTTCTTTCGAATCCTCGCTCATTTTTTCCTCTCTTGAGTCCATTCTTGGACGAATTTATTTACTGTTTCTTTTAATTCTTTCTTATTACCGTTGCCATTTATTAATATGTCAGCTTTTTTACACTTATCATTTATATTCCACTGAGATTTTATTCGGTAAATTGCTTCATATTCAGACAATCCTCTTTTTTTTAAACGGTTAATAATTTTATTTTTATTTGCATAAACAACAGCTATACCATCCCATTCAAAATTTTCATATCCACATTCAAATAATAGTGGAATTTCGGCTACTCCATTCTTATGTTTTAGCTGACATTCTTTAATCCAGCTTTGTACTCTTTTTTTAACTATAGGATGAACAATATTATTTAATTTTAATCTATATTTATCATCTAAAAAAACCAAGTTACCCAAATTTTTTCGAGATATCTCTCCATTAGAATCTAAAATATTATTTCCAAAAACTTTTAAAACTTTGTTATATAAAAAACTATCTGACTTCAAGCAACGATGTACATATTCATCAGCATTAAATGTTTCATACCCTAATTCACTTAAATATCTTAAAACCTTAGTTTTTCCACACGCAATTCCACCTGTTAGACCAATTAAAAAGTAATCACTTGTATTTTTTTTCATGAAAAAACCGTTAAGAAAATTTATAAATGAGCGAAGAAAAATTACTTGTTTATTTAAGGAGATAAAAAATACAAAAAATGATGAAAAAAGTCAATACTTGATATCATTATGTAAACTCTAAAACTTCAGGTGCAATCTGAGAAATCATGTCTTTACAATATTTCTCAACTTCATCTGATGATTCGCTTATTAGGGACTGCTGAGCAAGTTTAACTGCATCGGTATAATATAATTTTCTAATCACATCTTTTATTATAGGGGTATGCTGGGGACTTACACTAAGCTCATCTACTCCTAATCCAACTAATAATGGAACTAAATGAGGCATTGATGCCATCTGTCCACAAACACAACTCCATAATCCAAATCTATGACAAATTTTAACTAGATGATCTATCAGCCTAATTACTGCTAAATGAGTTGGATTATAAAGATGAGCTACAGCCTTATTTCCCCTATCAACTGCTATTGTATATTGAATTAAATCATTAGTTCCTATACTAAAGAATGAAACATGAGGAGCTATTTTATCGGCTATTAATGCCGCTGAAGGAACCTCTATCATAGTACCTATTTGTATATTTTTATTATATGAAATATTTTCTTTATCTAGTTCATTCATGCATTTTTTTAATAATTTATTTGCAGCTAATACCTCTTCTACACTTGATACCATTGGATACATCATTCGAATATTTTCATGAATACTTGCTCTAAGAATAGCTCGTAGTTGCGATCTAAAAAGATCTGGTCTACCTAATGAAAGACGAATAGAACGATTGCCTAAAAATGGATTATTTTCTTTTAAATCTTCAAATCCATCAGGCATTTTATCCGCTCCTAAATCTAATGTTCTAATTACTACAGGCGAGGGTTTTTGACTAATAGCAGCTCTTGAATAAGCATCTGCTTGCTCTAATTCATCTGGTAATTCACTAACTCCTAAGAAAAGAAATTCCGTACGGTAAAGACCAATTCCTTTTGCGCCACCTGCATCAACTCCTTCAAGCTCTTCTAATAATTCTATATTTGCTGTTAATGGGACATGATATCCGTCTAGTGTTTCAGATGGCTTATCTCGTAATGCATCTAATTCCTGCCTTATTATATTTTGTTCTTCTGCTCTCTTCCTATATGCATCTAAACGATTTTTTGTTGGATTAATAAAAACCATTCCTTTAGCACCATCTAATAATAAAGTATCACCGTCACTTGTAAGTTGAGTTATATCACCTAATCCAACAACCGCTGGAACCATTAATGCTCGTGCCATTATTGCAGTATGAGAAGTTGTACTTCCTAAATCGGTTACAAATGCTTTAACTTTGTTAGTGTTTAATACTGCAGTATCAGATGGAAGTAAATCATTTGATACAATAATACAATCTTGATTTACATCTCGAATATTAACAGTTGTTTCCTCTAATAGATTAGAAAGTACTCTTCCAATTACATCTCTAATATCGACTGCTCTATCAGCCAAATAAGCATCATCTAAATCTGCTAAAGTATTCGCATATCTATGAGCCACTCTTTGCAGAATAGCCTCAATATTTAATAAATCCTTTCTAACAGCCTGCTCAACATCATCAATCAGCACTCTATCTTCAATCACCAACATTTGAGCATCAAAAATTTGCGCATGTTCTTTATCTAAAACATTTTCAACCTTATTTTTAATTTCTTGAAGTTGATCTCGAGTTTTTTTCAAGGAAATATGAAAGCGATTAATCTCATTTTGAACATCTTTAGAAGATATCGATAGATGTCTTATTGTCTTATTATCTAGTACTGTAACTTTAGCTTTTCCGACCACAATACCAGGTGATACTCCAATACCTTTTAATATAATCTCTTCTTTTAAAGACAATTTTTTCAAGAAATATCCTCATTAAAACGATTAATAAAAAGTAACTCTATTGCTTCTAATGCTTCACTGCTATCACTACCAACTGCACAAATTTTTAATTCAGAACCCGGATATCCTTCTATTGCCATTATACCCATAATACTTTTACAAGAAATTTTATT
>MDSV01249837.1_pt1 | contig 13200 bp, 12 predicted proteins | sample 810851 | NCBI WGS metagenome assembly MDSV01 (sample SAMN05326640, study PRJNA326480) | marine metagenome | isolation source: seawater | place: Atlantic Ocean: North East | collected 2012 | reverse complement strand
GCATGAAGTTTTCAGTATATTCTCCATCAATTGCATCAATTCTTTGCTCATCTTGACCTGTACCAAGAGTTGAAACAACTATTGCTTGAGTCTCACCTCTTGTAAAGAGAGCTGAACCATGAGTTCGTTCTAATATTCCTGTTTCACAAACAATTGGTCTTACAGTTTTAGTATCTCGTCCATCAATTCTATTGCCAGTATTGATTAATTCACCTCTAACAATATCTTTTTCAACATTTTTTATTGCATCAGATAATAAAACTGATGAAATAGTTTCTGAAGCAAATTTCTCATTAATTTCTGATCTAATTAAACTTAATTTTTCAGATCTACTCTGTTTTTCAGTTATTTTATATGCTTCAATAAATTGTTTTCCATAATCTTCATTAATTTTATTTGGAAGATTTTTTAATTCTGCATCTTTTTCTTTAAGTTCCCAAGGTTTTTTAGCAGCTTTTTTTGCAAGTGAAATAATTGCCTCAATCACAGGCTTGTAGCTTTCTTGACCTAAAACAACTGCGTCTAACATTTGCTTCTCAGAAAGCTCATGAGCTTCTGATTCTATCATTAGTACACCTTCTTTTGTTCCAGCTACAACAAGTTCTAATTTTGAATTAGAAATATTTTCTTTGGTTGGATTAATAACAAATTCATCATCTATATAGCCTATTTTTATTGCACCAAGTGGTCCCAAAAAAGGTAAACCAGATAAAGTTAAAGCGGCACTTGCGGCTACCATTGCTACTATATCTGAGTCATTCTCTTGATCATGAGATAGTACCGTACAAGTGACTTGAGTTTCATTTTTAAAATCTTTGTGAAATAATGGCCTTACAGGTCTATCAATAAGTCTGCAAACTAATGTTTCTTTTTCAGTTGGTCTTGCTTCTCTTTTAAAAAAACCGCCTGGAATTTTACCTACTGAATAATATTTTTCTTGATAATTTACAGTTAATGGAAAGAAATCCATATCAGGATTTGCTTCCTTAGCTGCGACTACATTTGCCATTACAGTAGTTCCACCATAAGTAGCAATTACTGTTGAATCTGCTTGCCTTGCAATCTTTCCTGTTTCTAGTTTAAGTTTTCTTCCTGCCCATTCAATTTCTACATTTTTTACATCAAACATATTTTATATTTTTCCTTTTTAACCTCTAATATTTAATTTTTTTATTAATTCTAAGTATTCTGTATTATTTTTTTTTGATAAATAATTAAGTAATTTTTTTCTTTTATTAACTAAAGCGACTAACCCTCTTTTGGAATGTTTATCTTTATTATGAGATTTAAAATGCTCAGTTAAGTTTGTAATTCTTTCACTTATAACTGCTATCTGTACACTGGCAGAGCCTGTATCTTTTTCATTTTTAGCATATTCGTTAATTATATTTTTTTTACTTTCTTTAGTTATCGACATCATCACTCCTATATTAATATTTTATTTGGTTTGAACAAATTACCAATTAATTTGCCAATTGAGATGATATTTCCTTCATGTGATAAAAAAATCAATTTTTTATCTGATTTTACTGAAGAAGAATTTATAAAGCTATCATCTTCAACTTTAATTGATCTTCCTAATGAAAGATCATTTAGATCTTTCTTTTCAACAATTTCATATGCCAAGATGTCGTCCAGCATAGAAATTGAAGATCTAATACAATTAAAATCTTTGTGCCTTTGTCCTATTTTTAGTAAATCGTCCAGCAAAATCGATGTATCTTTATCAAAATTACCTACTTTTATTCTTTCTAAAGAGGAAATATGACCATATGTACCTAAATTTCTTGATATGTCTCTAGCAAAGCTCCTAATGTAGAAACCTTTGCCACATTCAATTTTAAAAAATGTTGTATCACTTTCATTATTAAGTATTTCAATATTTTTAACAAAAACTCTTTTCGGTAAAATGTCAAAATGTTTTTTTAGTCTTTCTAATTTGTATGCTCTTTGACCATTGACTTTTACTGCAGATATTTTAGGAGGAATTTGTTCCGTGTGTCCAATAAATTTTTTTATTTCTATAACAATTTTATCTAATTCAGGTATTATTTTTGATGAATATAATATCTCTCCATCAGTATCATCAGTTGAAGTTTGTGATCCCCATTTAATTGTAAATTTATAAGTTTTTGTTCTGTTTACTATAAATGGTATTAGTTTTGTGGCTTTTCCAATAGCAATTGGAAGGACTCCTTCAGCAAGGGGGTCTAAGGTTCCTGCATGACCAATTTTGTTAAATTGAAATTTTTTTTTTATTTTATAAATAGCCTGAAAAGATGTTATATTTTTTGGTTTATATAAATTTATCCAACCTTGTATATCTTTCATTCCTTAATATCTCTTATAACATTTTTGTTTAGAAGTAGTTCTTCTATTTTTTGTGCTTCATCAAATGTATCATCTATAAAAAATGAAAGTTTTGGAGTAAACTTTGAATGAATCTTTGCATGTGAAAGATGTTTTTGAAAAATATATTTTTTATTATTAAGATTATCTAAAATATTTGTTTTATTTTTGCCACCAAGTGGCATGAAATAGACATTTGCTATTTTAAGATCCTTCGACATCCTAACAAATGAAATTGTTATAGAAGTCGGATTAATATTTTCATCGTAAAAATCTTCTTTTAATAAACAATCACTAACTAACGATCTTATTAATTCTCCAAACCTAATTTGCCTCTGGGATTCCATTATATTTTAAATACACTAAAGTTTTCTACTAGTTGATATTTGTTCAAAAGTTTCAATTATATCCCCAACTTTTATATCATTATAATTCTCTATCATTACACCACACTCAAAACCTGTCTTAACTTCAGACACTTCTTCTTTAAATCTTTTAAGGCTATTAATTTGACCTTTATGGATGACAATATTGTCACGAAGAACTCTAATTTGAGATTTCCTTGAAATGTAACCATCTTTTACCATACAGCCCGCTATATTTCCAATTTTAGAAATATTAAAGACCTCTCTAATTTCAACATTTCCAGTAATATTTTCTGATATATCTGGTGTTAATAAACCAGATAATAAATTTTTAACGTCATCTATTAGTTCATAGATAATTGAGTAATATTTAATGTCAACTCCATCTCTTTTAGCAATGTCTCTAGCATGGGGCAAGGCCCTAACATTAAAACCAACAATAAAACCTTTACTTGAAACAGCTAAAGAAACATCACTTTCAGTAATTGCACCCACCCCTTTAAATACTACATTAACCTTAACTTCGTCTGTTGATAGTTTTGTTAATGAATTTTCTATAGCTTCTGCTGAACCTTGAACATCAGTTTTGATAACTACAGGAAGATTAGTTACCTTACCCTTATTAATTTGTTCAAACATTTCTTCAACATTCGATTTTGATACTGTATTTTTTTGTATTTGTATTTTACCAGTTCTATATTCTGCAATTTTTCTAGCAGTTGCTTCGTTTTCTACTACAATAAAATCATCACCTGCGAGTGGATTAGCATCAAAACCAAGAACTTCAATAGGAAGTGATGGCCCTGCTTCGTTAATATTAATTCCTCTATCATTGACCAAAGCTTTAACTTTACCCCACTCAGCACCTGATACAAAAATATCACTAACTTTTAGTGTTCCCTTTTGAACTAATACAGTAGCAACTGATCCTCTTCCTTTTTCTAACTTAGATTCAATAATTACTCCTCTGGCAGATCTATTTGGATTTGCTTTCAAGTCTAATAAATCAGCTTGAAGGTGAATAGCTTCCTCAAGTTTGTCTAAATTTAAACCTTTTGTTGCAGAAACTTCAATATCCAAAACATCTCCACTTAATTTTTCAACAATAATCTCCTGAGATAATAATTCATTTCTTACTTTATCTGCATCAGAATTTTCTAGATCTATTTTATTAATTGCTACTATAATAGGTACTTTCGCAGACTTTGCGTGTGCAATTGACTCTATAGTCTGAGGTTTTATGCCATCGTCTGCAGCTACAACCAATATAATAATGTCAGTTGTTTGAGAACCTCTAGCTCTCATATTAGAAAAAGCTGCATGACCAGGTGTATCAATAAAGGTTATTTTTTTTTGTCCATTGCTTATTTGGTAAGCGCCAATATGCTGAGTTATTCCTCCTGCTTCCCCAGAAACTATATTCGTTTTTCTAAGTGCATCAAGTAAACTTGTTTTACCATGATCTACGTGGCCCATTATTGTTACTACAGGAGGTCTCTTTTCAAGGTTTTTATTATCATCTTTGTAGTCTTCAATTTCAGTTAAAACATCTTCATCTTTAACAATACTGACTTTATGTCCTAATTCTTCAGCAACTAATTGGGCTGTATCAGATTCTATTGATTGAGTTGCATTTGCCATAACCCCAAGCTTCATCAATGTTTTAACAACATCAGCTGTTTTTTCTGCAAGTCTATTAGCAAGATCTTGAACTGTAATTATATCTGGTATTGAGACTTCTCTTGATATTTTAGAGTCTTCAATATCTGAAGATTGTAATTTTTCTTTTTCTCTCGCTCTTTTGAGCTTAGCAAGACTTGGAAATTTATCAAATTCTTGATTTTCTTGCTCTAATACCTTTTTAGCGTCAAATTTATCTTCAATAGGTTTTAAGGTTGATTTTTTCTGTTGATTTTTTTTTAAGTCATTATTTTTTTTATTTTTATTTTCAAAACTTTTATTTTTATTAACTATGTTTAAGTTAGAGGAGTTTTGGCTTAGGTTTGGCCTTGGTGTTCTTAAACTTGAAGAGCCTCTAAAATTCGATTGCGAAGTGGATGAGCTTTTTTGTTGGTTATTTTTATTCTTAAATACTATTTGAATCGTTTTTTTATTACCATCTGACCTAACCTTGTCTCCAGAAGGTCCTAAATTTTTTCTTATTTGAAGTCTCCCAGAAGAAGAAAGTTTAAGAGGTTTTTTTTTATTTCCTTTATCTTTTTCCAATTTTTGAATCCTTAAGTCTTTTCAACAAACCAATTTTCTCTTGCTTTCATGATCATTTTGTTAACAAGTTGTTCATCTAAGTCTAAATCTTTTAAAATTCCTTCATCTTTATCAATTAGTTCAAATGTAGCAAGATCAGCAAAATCATCCATTGTTAATATATTTGAATTAGCAAGTTTAGCGAGTATACTAGAATTCATACCTTCTAAATTTTTTAAATTATCATCTTTAATATTTTCATCTATAATTTTTTGGTTAGCCTCTTCTTGATCTTTCATAAGATTTTTAGATCTTTGTAAAATCTCTTTAGCTAATTCTGAGTCAAAACCTTCAATTTTTTCAATATTCTCTAAAGTTTCAGTAGCTATAGAATCAATAGAGGTGTACCCATCTGTTACTAGTAATTGAGCTATAACATCTTCTACATCAAGTAACTCAGAGAGTAACAAACTCTTGTCTTTAAATTCCTGTTGTCTTCTTTCAGATTCCTCATCTTCTGTGAGTATATCGATCTCCAAGTTTGTTAAGTTTGAAGCAAGTTTAACATTTTGACCTTTTCTACCTATAGCAAGACTTAATTGATCATCTGGAATTACAACTTCAACTTTGTTTTTTTCTTCATAAAGAAAAATTTTACTAACTTCAGCAGGTGCAAGAGCATTAGCCAAGAATGTTGCTTGATTATCTGACCAGGTAACTATATCAATTTTTTCACCTTGTAATTCGTTAACCACAGCTTGAACTCTTGAGCCTCTCATTCCTACACATGCACCAACCGGGTCAATGGTTGAATCTTCTGTATAAACACTTATTTTTGCCCTTGAGCCAGGATCTCGTGCAACACTTTTAACAGTTATTACACCTTCATATATCTCAGGCACTTCCTGAAAAAATAATTTTGAAAGAAAGTTTGGGTGCGTTCTAGAGAGGAAAACTTGATAACCTTTAACATCATTTTTTACCTCATATATATACGACCTTACTCTATCACCATTTTTAAATGTTTCCCTAGGGATTAATTCTTCTCTTTTAATTATTGCTTCACTCTTACCTAAATCTATAATTAGATTACCAAATTCTACTCTTTTAACTATTCCAACCGCTATTTCTCCAACCTTATCTTTATATTCCTCGTATTGATTAGATTTGTCAGCTTCTCTGACTTTTTGTATTATTACTCCCTTTGCATTTTGTGCCGCAACTCTACCAAGTTCAATTGGAGGAAGTGTTTTAATAATAAATTCACCAATGTTTATATCTGGGTTTGATTTTTTTGCTTCATTTAATAATATTTGCCTAGATTGATATTCTTCGTCGATTTGATCAACAACTTCTAAATATGAATTTAACTTTATATCTCCTGTATCTCTATCTATTTTTACTCTTATATCAATTTCTTGTCCGTATTTAACTCTTGCTGCTTTTTCTAAAGCCTCCTCCATTGCTAGAAATACAGAGTCCTGGTCAATATTTTTTTCCTGAGCAACATTAGATGCTACTTGAAGCATTTCTTCACGAATTACATTGTATTTTTTTTTTGCCATAATTATAAAAAAAAGGTGGGAAATCCCACCTTAATAATAAGCACCTATATTAAAATTTTATAAAAATTCAAGTCTATATTTTTTTTAAAATAAATAATGAGGGCTTTCTACCAGAAATAATTGCTTTTTTATAAAATTTTGTCTCAATATCATAATAATCTTTTATATGAAAATGACCTACATGTTGATTTATCCATTGATAAAAGGTCTTAGAAACAAAAATACTTTTCAAAATAAATCTTACATATGAAGAGGAATCTGTAGCTATATAAATATATCCTTCTTTATTGATAAATGGGTAGATTTTAGTAAAAAATTCACTTGTAATTAATCTTCTCTTAAAATGTTTTTTTTTGGGCCAAGGGTCTGGGAAAAAAATCCAAGTAGAATCTAAAAATTGTTTTTTATCATTACTATCTAGAATATCATGAACATTACCTGGATATATTTTAATATTAGTAATATTATTAATTTCTATCTGTTTAATAAGATTTAAATTACCATTAATATATTTTTCACATGCAACAATCGTATGTCTTGGATATTTCTTTGATAAATATAAACTAGTTTCTCCGTTACCTGTTCCAATATCCAATATATATTTTGTTTTGTCTTCCAAAATATTTATTTTATATTTGTTTAGTAAACTTTTATATTCTGAAATATTAATTTTTTTTTTTACTATGTCCTTTGACCCTACCAAATAATCTATTTTTGAATTTATTTATGTTCATTGCGTTTTATAAATTTATATAAAATAAAGAGTACAAAAAAAGTAATAAAATATAATTTTAAAATATTATGTGTTTTATAAAAATTTTTTCTATCATTTATAGAAAGTTTATATTTTTTATTCTCAATATTATTTAAATTAATTTTAGATAATATTTGTCCATTATGATCAATAATACCTGAAATACCATTATTGGAAACTCTTATAAGTGGTTTATTAAATTCAGCTGCTCTAAGCTTAGAAAGATAGAAGTGTTGGTAAGGTCCTAAATATTTTCCAAACCATATATCATTTGTTATATTTACAATAAAATTACTTTTATAATTTACATTATTAATTAATTTCCAATAATATATAATTTCATAACAAATAATCGGTATGTAAGATAAATTATTATTGATATGAATTAATCTTAAATTATTACCCTTTGAATAATCGCTAGGGCCTGTAATAGGAGTCATAAAACTTAGTAAATTTCTTAAAGGTAGAAATTCACCAAATGGTACTAATATTTTTTTATCGTAATACGAAATATTAGAAGAACTTATATTAAATAGTGAGTTATAATAACTTTTTTTATCTAATCTTGTTCCTCCTATGACTACAGTTTGATTTTTTTTAATGTTATATTGTATTTCATTTAGTAAAAAATTTTTTATTAAATAAGGATAATTATTTTCTGCAAATATAAGTAGTTCGGAATTACTGTTCTTTATATTATCTATTATAATATCTAATCTATTCTGTAATTCAGACTCATTAGCTGTATTTTTAAAATTTAATTGAAATATTTCAATATTTATTTTTTTATTTAAAATAATGTTCTTTTGATTAGACGCCATATTTATAAAAACACCTAAAATGATAGGGAAAAATAAAAAATATAAAATAAATTTAATGTTATTTTTAAATGATTTAGTAAATATAAATAAATATGGCAAACAAAATATCTGAACTACTAAATAGCTTGTTATGAAGGTTCCATAATTTTTAATAAAAAGTAGTAAATAATCATTACTAGAAATAATTAATGAAAATGTTATCCAGGGAAAACCATAAAAAAAAATTGAAATAAAATATTCTGTAAAAATAAAAATAAAGGGTATTATTAATATGATAGGAAAATAATTTCTCAGACTCAAAATTAAAAGAAAAATTATTGTAAAAATTAGAGCAAAAAGAATTATGAGAAAAATTGTCAAAAAAAAATAATTTTTAGTTTCTTCAAAAATAAAGAATGGATTTTTCATCCAAAATAAAAGACTGCCGAAAAAAGTAAATCCAAAGCTAAAAATATTTATAAAAATTAATTTTAGTTGAGATTTAGAAAATTTTTTTTCTATATAAATACATAAAATTGGAAAGATTATAAATCCGAGTGGAAAGAAAAAGTATGGTGGAAATAATAAAGACGTTAGAAAACCAAGAATTAAAAAGATTGTTGTATTCAATTATTTAACTTTATCTCAACTATTTTAATTTTTCTATTATTTGATTTTAATATTTTAATTATCAAATTATCTGGAGTATTAATTATTTCATTATTATTAGGAATTCTGTTTATAATTGAATACACCAAACCTCCAACTGTAAATATTTCATCCTCATCATTTCTTGAAATTTTAATTTTAAAAAACTCTTCTAAATCTTCAATTCTGTAACTTGCATCAACAATAATAGCATTTTTAGATTTTTTAATTACTAATTCATCTTGATCCTCAGCATCATGTTCATCTTCAATGTCTCCAACTATTTCTTCAACTAAATCCTCAATTGTAACAAGACCATCAACTCCACCTATACCATCTACAACAAGACCTATATGTATTCTTGAGGATCTCATAGTTTTTAAAAAATCAAGAATTGGTGATTTAGGCGCTACATACAAAACTTCTCTTAGTATAGATGTTATATTAAAATCTTCTTCTGTAGCTTTAATGAAATCTTTTATATGAAAAAAACCAATCACATTATCAATATTAGTTTTATAAACTGGCATTCTAGAATGGCTCTCATTTTTAATAACTTCAAGAATTTCTGCATAACTTTGATCGTGATCAACAGCAATAATCTCACTTCTAGGCACCATTAAATCTTCAACACTTTTTTCATTAAGTTTTAATATATTTTTAATTAAATTTTTTTCATTATTATCATTTATATCTCTAAGTTCGTCTTGGTTACTATCATTAGCTATAAAACTAAGAATATCTTCTTTTGTAGAGTCGTTAGATAATAGTTTTTTTATAATCCAATTTTTCCAACTATATGATTTTTCAGAATTGTTATTCATTAATAAATGTAGGGATTGCTTATACCAATTATTTTAAGAATTTTTATTTCTTCTTTTTTCATTGTATTAAATTGTTTTGAATTTTTATGATCATATCCGTTTATATGTAGAATACTATGTATTAGCAAATGGTTTAAATGATTATATATTGTTACTTTATTTTTTTTAATAAAACTCTCTATTGTATCTATAGAGAAAAAAATATCACAATATAAAATTTTTCCAAGTTCTTTATTTGAAATTTCTGATACAAATGTCAAAACATCAGTATCTTTATATTTATTTTTAAATTTTTTATTTAACTTAATTATCTTTTTTTTGTCAGAAAATATAAGGTTTAAAAAAAAAGTATGATTTTTTTTAAAATATTTGTTCATTATTTTAATAGTTTTATAGCTGAGTTTTTTTATTGTGGGCAATCTTCTGGGCCATTTTTTTGATTCTGAGAAAAAATCAACTTTTATTATCTTTTTCATAAGCGCTTATAATTTTTTTTACTAGATCATGTCTTACAACATCCTGTTCATTCATTTCTATAAAACCAATGTCATCTATTTTTTTTAATTTTTTCAATGCATCTTTTAAGCCAGATTCACGTTCGCTAACAAGATCAATCTGGGTTATATCTCCAACTACCACCATTTGACTATTTTTACCTAATCTGGTTAAAAACATTTTCATCTGAATTTTTGTAGTATTTTGAGCTTCATCAAGAATAATAAAACAATCCTCTAAAGTTCTTCCTCGCATAAAGGCAATAGGTGCAATTTCTATTATATTATTAGATATTTTTTTTTCTACCTGCTCGAAAGGTAGCATAGAATATAAAGCATCGTAGATTGGTCTTAGAAATGGATCTACTTTTTCTTTTAAATCTCCTGGTAAAAATCCTAGTTTTTCCCCAGCTTCTACGGCTGGTCTTGATAATATTATTTTGTTAACCTTACCCTCTAATAAAGCAGACACTGCCTTTGCCACAGCAATATATGTTTTACCTGTCCCAGCCGGTCCGATTGCAAAAATAATATTTTTAGAATTTAATAAATGAAAATAAGTATTTTGATTTTTTGTTCTTGGAATAATTTTTCTTTTTTTTGTTTGAATAAATAAAGTTGGTTGAGTATCTTCTTTTTCATTCATTGTAATTAAACTTTTGCTATCTCTAATTTTATCCTCATCAATTTCAATGCCTTTTTTTGCTTCTTTAAATAAATCTAATATAGTTTTTTTAGTTTCAAATATTGATTTTTTATTTCCTGATATTTTAATTTTATTTCCACGATATTGTATACTTACTTTATTTATTTTTTCAATTATTTGAAGGTTGGAATCATTTATACCAAATAAATTACTTAACATTGTGTTATCATCTAATTCTAGTTCTAAATTATCAATTTTTTTTATTATATCTGACATTCTAGAGCAAAGTTGGTAGAATTGATTACTTTAACATTCAATATTTGATTTAAAATTTTTTCTTTTGATTTTGTAAAAATGCTCTGGTTATAAATTGTTCTTCCAATATATTGATTTTTATAACGACCCTCTTTTTCAAATAATACTTCTACCTCTTTATTTAAAAAGGAATTATTGTAATTTTTCTGCTGCTGACCGAGCAACGATTGAAGAGCAGTTAATCTTGCTTTTTTATCTGCAATATTAATATTATCTTTATATTGTGCAGGCGTTCCTGGTCTTGGACTATAAATAAATGAATAAGCGATAACAAATTTAATTTTTTCAATAAGTTTCATTGTGTCTTCAAAGTCTTTATCTGTCTCGTCAGGAAAACCAACTATAAAATCTGAAGACATAGCTATGTCAGGTCTAACATTTCTAATTTTATCAACAATATTTAAATAATCATCAACAGAATGCTTTCTATTCATTTTTTTTAAAATTTTATTAGAACCAGATTGAATTGGAAGATGTAAAAATGGCATTAATTTAGTATTTGTTGCGTGTGTACGAATTAGCGAGTCTTTCATATCATTTGGATGAGATGTCATGTACCGAATTCTTTTGACTTCATCTATCTCAGAAATTTTATCTATTAAATATGAAAGGTCTCTTGTTTTGCCATCTTTAGCTTTTCCATGATAAGCATTAACATTTTGACCTAAGAAAATTATTTCCTTTATTCCATTTGATACATATTTTTTTGTTTCCTCAATAATATCTTCTATAGGACGAGAGAATTCTGGACCTCTAGTATAAGGAACAACACAAAACGAACAAAACTTATCACAACCTTCTTGAATGGATAAAAATTCTGAAGAAAGTTTTGAATTATTGTATATTAAGTTTTTGAATTTTTCGTCCTGTAAAAAATCACTATTTATATAATTATCTTGTTTCTCTATCATTGAAGGTAGCTTATGATAAGACTGGGGGCCGACAACAAAATCAACAATGGGTGAGCGTTTTATTATTTCACTACCTTCTGCTTGTGCCACACATCCAGCAACGACAAGTTTCATATTATTTTTATTATTTTTTACTTTTCTAATTCTTCCAATATCTGAATAAACTTTTTCTACAGCTTTTTCTCTAATGTGACATGTATTTAAAATTGTTAAATTTGCTTTGGAGACATCATCTGTTAATTTATAGCCTTTATCTAAAAAAAGATCTTTCATACGATTACTGTCATAAACATTCATTTGACAGCCATAAGATTTTATATAAATTAATTTTTCTCTCATAAGTTATATTATTTTACTGTAACATTTAGCATTAATATTTTTACTATTATTATAATAATTATGTCTAGTTTTAAAAAAAAGAAAATTGTTTTTTTCATAAAATTTTATTGCATCTATATTATTTTCTGAAACTTCTAAATATATTTTTGAAATATTGTTTAATTTCTTATTTGTTTCTATAAATTTCAATATGCTTGTACCAACTTTACCTCTTCTATCATTTTTTGATACAAATATAATGTGAATATCAAGATGAAAATTATTATTATTATTTTCAATTTTGTCACCTAACAATATTCCAATCATTTTATTTTTATAAAAATAGCCTATAGAAAAATTATTCTTTTTTTTAAATTGATTTTTAATATTTATATTACTCCAACCTAACTTAGTAAATTTATCAAACTCCTTCTTTTGGTTTATTATAAATTTATTTACTAAAGATAGATCTTTTAACCAAATTTGTTTTATAATTTTCAATTTAACAAATCATTATTAGAAAAATAAATAGGCTTAACAATAATATTGTTTTTAAACATTAATTTTTTATTATATTTAATTATTTCATCAATAATTGAAAACTCATATTGAATTATATTTTTATTGCTAGTATTAAATTTTTCTGAATTATAAAATATTTTTTTAATTTTGTTTGGTAAGGTTAAGTTTTTATCTTCTAATTTATTATAAACTATTTTTTTTTCTTCATTAATTGTACATAAATAATTTTGATTTTGTGCAGAACAAATATAAATGGCATATTCTTCAGTTTTATTATGTTCAGATTTAAACTTAAAAAAATCTTCAATGGATATTGGGCAAAAGATTAAATTTTTAGAAATTTTTATTGCTGAAATAAATGCTGCTCCCACTCTTAAGCTCGTGTACGAGCCTGGCCCAATAGTCATTGCAATTTTTTTTATATTTTGTGCAGTATTTAATTCTTTATTGATTACACTATAGCTCTCGAGAGCTATAGTGTAAT
>MDSV01182655.1_pt1 | contig 13200 bp, 13 predicted proteins | sample 810851 | NCBI WGS metagenome assembly MDSV01 (sample SAMN05326640, study PRJNA326480) | marine metagenome | isolation source: seawater | place: Atlantic Ocean: North East | collected 2012 | reverse complement strand
AATGAAGCAATTTGAAAGAGATGTCTTGCATTGGATTAATTATGATTATGTAGTTATAAATGATGATATTAAAGAATGTCATTCAAAAATTCTAAGTTTGATTAAAGCTGAAATTAATAATGGATCAAAAGATTATGATTTAGAATTTATAAGAAATCACGTAGAAAAGCTAACTTTTTAATATTTCATACTCTTTAGTAAGATTATAATAAGTCTCAAAATCTAAATTTTGAGGTCTTGAGTCGAGGTTTAAACTTAACTTTTTTATAATATCCTGATTATTGTTAAAAATTTGGTTATAAGGTTTCCTAATCATCTTTCTTCTATGATTAAAAAAAATTCTTGTTATTTTTTCAAGGTTTTTTGAATTTTTAAAATCAAAATAATTTTTTTTGGGTTGAAAAAAAAGTAAAGTACTGTCTATTTTAGGTCTAGGAGAAAAACTATCCGGTTTGATATCAATAATTTTTTCTATTTCAAGTTTCCACTTTGCTAATATAGACAGTCTACCATAATGAGATGTATTAGACTCAGATATTATTCTATCAGCAACTTCTTTTTGAAACATAAAAACTAAACTATCAAACCAAAAATAATCTTTATCTAAATTTATGATCCATTTACACAATATTTCAGTAGATATATTATAAGGAAGGTTACCAAAAACAGTAATTTTTTTTTTTGTTAAATTTTTTTCGTTAAATTTAAGAATGTCTTTATTAATAATAGTTATTTTATTACCAAATCTTTCATTTAGCGCAGAAACAAGTGTTTCATCTTTTTCAATAACAAAAAGTTTTTTTGGGTTTTTTTTAAGTATAAAAGATGTCAAATTACCTGTTCCAGGACCAATTTCTAGAACTGTTTGATCTTGTATTTTAGTTACATTTATTATTTTATTTAAAATATATTCATCTATTAAAAAATTTTGACCTAAACTTTTTTTGGCTTTAATCACTTTATTTATCTAAAAAATTTACTGCCTTTATTAGGCTTAGAGGATTAGAAAGATTTTTTCCAAGCATATTTACATTTGGCCCATGATCAGGAGAAATTCTCAAAAAAGGTAAACCGAGAGTAATATTAATAGCATCATACTCATATATTGTTTTTATGGGTGTCAAAACTTGGTCATGATACATTCCTACAATAACATTGTATTTATCTCTATTATTTTTCATGAAAATAGTATCGGCTGGGAAGGGACCATAAACCTTAAGACCTAAATTATAAAGATGATTAATTGTTGGTTTTAATATCCTACTATCTTCATCTATAGCTGTAAAATTTTCACAATGTGGGTTTAATCCAGTTATAGCTATTCGAGGTTTAATTTTAAAATGAGCCTTAAAAAAATTATTAATTAAAATAACTTTTTCTATAATTATTTTTTTTTTTATTTTTTTAGATACATTTTTAAGCGGTAAATGAGTTGTAATAGGACAAACTGATAAATTTTTATTATATATCAACATAGCAAACTTTTTTTTTTTGAACTTACTAGCCAAATACTCTGTAACTCCTGGATATTTTTTTCCTAAAAAATTTTTTTTTGATACTGGGCCATTAATCAGTTTTTTGGTAAAACCTGAATTAATTATATTAATTGCAATTTTAAAACAATTTTCAATATAAGATTTAGATTTAATAGAAATTTTCTCAAAAGTTTTTTTTGTATTATATTTAACATCAATTATATTAATTGTCTTATTATCTAATTTATAAGAATCCATTATTTTTGGATTAATTAATCTAATCTTTTTTTTAAAATTAAATTTTTTCATTTGTAAATTTAAAACTGTACTAGATCCAATTAAAATTAATGGACTTTTAATTTTTTTTCTTTTGAACATTTTAAAAAAAATTTCAAAAAAAATACTGTTTGGTTCTCCTGCAACTAATAATATAGGTTTAAAGTTCATTTATTACAATTTCCTTTTTAATTTTATTTAGAAAGATATTTGCGAACTGATTTAGTTGATTATTAGTTTTAATTTTAATAATTGCTTCTAATTCTTGATCTAAATTAATTTCTCTTTTTGTTGTTTTAACGTTATTTAATTTTAATATCAAGAATCCTCCTGGTACCACAATTGGTTTTGTGTGGTCATTTATTTTGAGTTTAGATATATATTTAAAAATTTTAGAATTTATTGAACTTGATTTTATCCATCCAATTTTTCCACCATTTTTTGCAGTTTCTGATATACTAAATATTAAAGCAGAATTATCAAATCCCTTTTCACTTATAGTTTTGTTTATTAATAAAAATTTATTCTCCAAAGTTTCTTCTTTTTCTAAAGTAAAAAGAATTTCTGAAATCAAAAATTCTTTTTGTTCATCATTTTTTAAAATTTCTTTTTTAATTTCTTCAATATTAATATCTATATTTTTTGAGTATTTTAGATAGATATATTGATTCCAAAAGGTATAAATAGATATCTTTTTTTTTAAATATTCAATTTTTAGATTGAATTTTTTAAGATGTGTATTTAGCTCTTCTCTATCTCTAATTTCCAAATTTGAGTAATTTTCCATAATCAATCTATTAAAATCTTCATCATTTAATTTGATATCTTGATAAATCTCAGATAGGAAAATTTCCTTAATCTTTTCTTTTATTAATGAATTTTTGGCAATTTGATAAATTTTTTCTTTTTCAAGCGTTTTTAAACTTTCATTAATTGAATTTAAATAATTAACTTCATTTAATATATCTAAAGAAGTAATTATTTGATTATTAACTTTGAACAAAATTTTATTTTCATAAGAGGATGCGATATTAGTAATCATAAATATGAATATAAATACTTGTGAGAATTTTCTAATCATTCTATAAAACTATTGGTCTACTTTTTGTTCAAAGCTTGTTAAAGGGACTAAAGTTATTGTAAATAACAAGTTTTCAGAGGGTTTAAGATCTCTATCTTCATAATATGTTTTATTATATTTTATACCTGCTACCAAACAATCATTTTTATATTCATAGACTAAGTCATAAAACTCAGTCAAATTAATTTTTCTATTCCTTCTGGTGTTAAACGATAAATAATTTTCATCATTAAACGCTATTTCAGTTGTATTTGCTAAGGTATTTGCATTACCCATTTCATTATTTTCTTCTATAAAAGATATTTCGGTTGTAATATTTTTATACTTTAGAGTGGTACTTAAAGAATTATACTCAAGCGTATTTAAATCATCATTTAATATAAAATCATAATTAAAATTGACTGACTCCGATAAGTTACTAGAAATTTTCCCAAATATACTAGAATTTTTTTTATTTATTCCACTTGTTGTGGGTATGAAAGACTCTTCATTTTCTCTGAATATAGTTGCAATTTTAGTCTCAAAGAATTTATTTATATCTGAAATATCTGTTTTTTTAAAATCTAAACCTAATGTTAAAGATTTACCCTCTTCAAAAGAGTCGTCAATACCAAGCCTATTAATTTCAAAAATATTGTTAACACCAATTTTTCTTTCGGAGTTAGAATAATCTTTCATATCGCCAGGATTAACTCTAAATGAAATTTTTGGAGTTAGATAGTTGATACTGTTTTCGGTCTCTTTTATCATTGGTAAGATAGTATTTAACTCAAAAATACTCATTAATTCTATTTGAGCACTAGATTTATATCTAGCGTCATTTGTTGCAGTTGTATTTAAATTTTTAAAAAGTACATTAAAATTACTTTTTAACCCTTTAGAAGAAATCAAATCTGAACTATTAAAATTCAAATCATTAATTACTCTTGTCTTAAGATTGTTTGTATCGTTGAGGTCATTATTACCTTGGGATGAAAAATTAATAAATCCATTTTGAAAATTCTTTAAAATCTGGGTATTAAAATTATAATAGGGAAGAATAAATTGATACCTATCAGAGCTTTTCAATTGTAGATTTTCAAATGATTGAAACCCAGTTGTAAAATTATAATTTTCATTATTAAGGATAAGTTTTGCTTCAGAATTTAATAAATCATAATTACTAGGAATTAATTTACTTTTAAATAAATTACTATCAAAGACTTTTAAATAAGTATCATTAGTTACTTTTTGAATAGAAAGAAAAAATTTACTATTAGTAAAATTTTTTAACTTTAGATCTGCATCAAACTTTGCAAATAGATGTGAAATACTATTTTTCTTATTTGATAGAGAAGATTTATAACTATCAACATAACCAAAATCTAAAGACAAATATGAATTTTCATTTACTTGCCTGTACTCATTCTGAAACATTTTAATATCATTTTCAAATATTGAAGGTCGAAATGTAAAGTCTTTGTTATCTGATATTACATGATAATAGGGAATATTGAATGAGGAGCCTAATAAATTTGAATTATTTAATTGTGGTTTTAATAGACCTGACTGACGTTTCACTGATGGATCTGGGTGGAAAAATTTGGGAAAGTATAATACAGGAATATTATAGACCCTAAGTAAAGCATCATCATAGATCAAACGTTTCTCTTTTTTATTATGTGTAATTTTATTAGCACTTATGACCCAAGGAGGGCAATTATCACTGCTTTTTTTACAACTAGTGAAGGTACCTTTGTTAACTGTAGTAATATTATTTTTACTGTTAGCTGAAACTCCTATTAATCTAGGATCATTTTCAAGATTGTCAAAAATATTTTTTTTTATTTTTATTTCCACATCTTTTGCAATAAAACTTTTTTCCTTAAAATTAAATATTCCGCTTTTAAAAAAAAATTTATCACTTTGTGGTAAACTAAAATTTGTATTAACTAAAATCTTTTTCCCTTTAAGTAATTCTTTATTAGTATCAAAATTAAATTTATCTAAATTATAAAGCGTATTATTTTTATTATCTATAATTTTAGTATTTTTGTCTGACTCGAAAGTCATTTCATTTTTTGAAAATAAAAGATCAGTGGAAGTTAAACTATATCTTGAATAAATTTCGGATTTAGTTGATCCTTTAGAAAAAATAGACTCTTTATTTTTATTGTATGTAATGTTTTCTGAAAAGATTGTAAAATTTTTTATATTATCTTTAATTATAACATTACCATTTGCATTTAGAATGTTTTGATCTTTATAATAAATAAAATTATTAGCACTAATAATAATACCATCATTAGTAGAAACATTACCTCTATTTTTTCCAATAATTTTATTCCCATTTTCTAAAATTTCAATTTGTGTCACATCAAAATTGAATCCCTCAGCAGTTTTTGCTGACGATAGTAATGTAAAATTAATTACAAAAATAAAAATTATTAATAATAAATTATTTGGCATTTATTTTTCTCATTAAGTATGAATTTACTAAAACTAGTAAAATTAATGGCCCTATAACAGAAGCTAATAAATTAATTTTTTCTGTCTGGCCTAATATATTAAAAAAATTATTTAAATAATAAATAATAACAGAAAAAAATAAACCAATTGAAATTTTTAAAATTGAACTTTTAAATTTTTTTGTATTAAGCATTATTATACTTGCAAATATTGTCATCAGAACAAGATATACTGGAAATGTGACTAGCTTAAACAAATGTAAATCAACTTCAACTAAAGAATAATTTAATTGTTTGTAATTTTTTCTTAACTCTAAAAGCTCCAAAAAAGAGAGTGAAGAAAGGTTTGAAAACAAATTTTGAATAATATGATAATTAAAATTAGTTTTAATTTTATATAGCTCATATTTTTTAGTCTCGTTGTTATTCATTAGAATTGAGGAATCGTAGCTTACCCATTCTTTATTTTTAACATCAATTTTGGGGCTCATGATATTTTTGATAATCTTAAAGTCTTTATTAAATTCAGAAATATAAGCGTCGATAATAAAATTTTGTTCGATTTTTGATGCATTTATTAGTAATGTATTTTCACCAATTATATCTTTTATCCATAGACCATTTTTGTTAATAACAGCCAAATATTTACCATCAGAAGTATAACTTGTTTTTAAATCTAAATAAAAATTTTTAAGATTTGATGAAAAATTATAAAAAATTATAACTATAAAAAAACCTAACACTAAACTCATTGAACTTAATATTAATAAGATTTTAGAATTTTTGAGCCCTGAATATTTAAAAATATTTAACTCGTCATTATTAAACAAACTAATAAAAAAAAGTTGTGTGGAAATCAAAAAGATAAAAGGAAATAATTCAAATATAAATGTAGGAGAATTTAATAGTGACATATAAATTGGTAACAAGCTGTTGACTTTAAATTCTTTGAAAAACTCTAATTCTGTAAGTAAGTTAAGAATAAAAATTAGACTTAATGTTACTAACGATACATAAAAAAAAGAACTTAAGAAAATTTTACTTAAAAATTTAATATAAGTTTTCATTTTTTTCTTTTTTCATTATTAAGAAATGTATAGAACATAGAATAAATTATCATGGTTAGGATTAAAGGAATTATCACAATTTTTAAATTATCGAGAAGGTCAGTTTTTATAAATTTCAAGGTCATCTCAGAAGCAATTAGAGTAACCATCCCAATTAAAAATATTAAAATTCTCAATCTAAAGTAATTACTATTTTCTTTAGACTTTAAAATTAAAGAAAGTATAACTAACATTAATATTGGCATATAAAATGGCACTATAGTTCTTTTATACAATTCTTTTAAAATGTTACTAAGATTAGCAGGCACACAATTAGTTAGAATAATATCATTGGAATTAATATTAAGAAATTTTATTTGTTTTAATTTTAGATAGCATTTAATTAATTTTTCTGTACTTACCTCCTGTGTTTTAATATAAGTAGTAGTGTTAGTTTCAAGATTTAAAAAGTTAAAATCAGACTGAGAAAATCTAAACCTTGTAGTTTTATTGTCTATTACATTTATAGTTTCTCCATTAAATAATTCTAAGACCTGACTTTGACCCTTTTTAATGAAAATTCCTTTCTCAGCATAGGTAATCTGAAAGTTTTTTTTATCATTTTGTTTTTTTAAATAGATATTATTTAAGTTACCGTTATTATCTTTAGAGTCACTATAAAGTGTTACACCTTTTATAGTATCATTAAATTTTTTCTCTTTAATTAAATTTTCGAAAACATTTACTGATGACGTCCTTAAAAAAGATCTTGCTGTATCTTGAGCTTTTGGAACCACGAAAGTAGCAAGTATGATTTGGATCATTGTTAATAAAATTGAAAATTTGAAAAAAAAGTTTATAAATTCAAATTTATTTATTCCAAAATTCCAAAAAATAATTAATTCGTTATTTAGTTCGTATTTTGTTATTACATAAAAAAAACTAAAAAAAAATACAAAGGGTAACACTTTACTTACTATTTTGGGAAAATTTAATAATGAGTAATTCATATACACAATATAATCACGCCCATCCTCGATCATAATGTCTAAAAAATTAACAGCCTGGAACACCCAGATTATGACACTTGCACTAAAAAGTGTTACAAAAAAAAAGGTTAAGCAATCAATTAATAATTTTCTAAATAAAATTTTTTTCATTGAAATTTAACAAAATAGCAATTATATGTTTTTGACTTATATTTTACAATTTAAATACAACCTAAAGTACTTATTATTTAAAAATGTCAATAAAAATGAGGCTAAAAAAGACTATAAAACAAATTTATCTAAATTATGCCTATTCAAATTAATTATAAAAGCAGTGATTTTAAAAAAATTACAAATAATCTTATAGTATTTGCAGATGAAAAATTCGATGTTAGACCTTTAAAAAAATATATTTCCAGCTCAGAGCTTTCTTATATCGCCGATTTGCTTAAAAACAGTGATTTGAGTAGAAACTTATTTGTTTTTGAGCTTAATTCTAAAAAAAAAATAGTTTTAATTTCTATTAAAAAAAATTTGAAAAGTTTTGATATAGAAAACCTAGGATCAGAATTATATACACGTTTAAATTATGGTAGAAATAGCACTTATGAAATTAATACAGATACTATAACTGGTAAGTATAATAATTTTTTGAGTTATTTACTTCATGGTTTTACACTAAAATCTTATGAATTTAATAAATATAAAACAAAAAAAGAAATAAGATTAATTACTTTAAACATATTTGGAAATAAGAATAAACCGTCCGCAAAAGATCAATTAAAATTTAAAGCTTTAGAAGAAGGTATATTTTATGCCAGAGATTTAGTCTCAGAACCTGGAAATATTTTACACCCTGACGAATATGCTAAAAGACTAAAATCTTTAAAGAAACATGGTTTAAAGGTGAATATTTACGATGACAAAAAATTAAAAAAATTAGGTATGAATTCTTTATTAGGTGTAGGGCAAGGAAGTATAAGAGGGTCATATCTTGTAACGATGGAATGGAATGGATTAAAAAATAATTCAAAGCCTTTAGCGTTTGTTGGAAAAGGAGTTTGTTTTGATACAGGTGGTTATTCGTTGAAACCAGCAAAATTTATGGAAGATATGACCTATGATATGGCAGGCTCAGCTACTGTTGTAGGTTTAATGAAAAACTTAGCATTAAAAAAAGCAAAGATTAATGCAGTAGGAGTTGTTGGACTTGTAGAAAATATGGTTAGTGGAAATGCTCAAAGACCAGGTGATATAGTAAAATCATATAGTGGTAAAACAATAGAAATTTTAAATACAGATGCAGAAGGAAGATTAGTTTTAGCAGATGCACTTACTTACACTGAAAAAAAATTTAAACCTAAATTCATTGTAGACCTGGCAACTTTGACTGGTGCTATTATAGTTTCATTAGGATCAGAGTATGCTGGTCTCTTCTCAAATAATGATAAATTATCACAACAATTACTTGACGCAGGTGATAAGGTCAAAGAGAAATTGTGGAGAATGCCTTTACATGAAAACTTTGACAAATTAATCAATTCTAAAAATGCTGATATGCAAAATATAAATTATGTGGGTGGTGCGGGATCCACAACTGCTGCGCAATTTTTACAAAGATTTATTCTGAAAAAAACCCCTTGGGCCCACTTAGATATTGCTGGTATGGCTTTCTCAAAATATGGAGGTGCATTAAATTCAGGAGGAGCCACTGGTTATGGTGTAAGATTATTAAATCAACTTATTGAGGATAATTATGAGTAATATTGAAAAAACATTATCAATTATAAAACCTGACGCAGTAGAAAGAAATTTAGATAACGAAATAAGACAATTGTTTATTAATAAAGGGTTCAAAATTATTAAAGAAAAAAAAATAAAATTAGAAAAGTTCGAAGCAGAAAAATTCTATAAAGTTCATGAAACAAAGCCATTTTATAATGATTTATGCACTTATTTATCATCTGGACCTATAGTAGCTATGGTTTTAGAAAAAGAAAATAGTGTTCTTGATAACAGAGAATTAATGGGTGCTACAAATCCAAAAGAAGCAATTGAGGGAACTATCAGAAAAAAATACGGAATCTCTATTGATAAAAATTCAGTTCATGGTTCAGATAGCATTGAGAATGCAAAGATTGAAATTGATTTTTTTTTTAATAATTAGAAATAATTTTTTTTATTGCTCTTGGGTACAAAAGGTGTTCTTGTTTTAAAACTTTTTTTCCCAAAGTTTTATAATTGTCTCTCTTACTAATTCTTATTTTTTTTTGGAGAATAATTTTTCCAGAGTCTAATTTAGAATTCACTAAATGAACGGTGCAACCTGAAAATATTTCATTATTTTCAATTGCTCTTTTATGAGTATTTAGACCTTTATATTTAGGTAACAATGATGGATGGATATTTAATATTTTACCATTAAATTTTCTTATGAAATTTTTCGACAATATTTTCATAAATCCTGCGAGACATATCAGTTTAGCTTTTTTTTTATTTAAATCTTTAAGAATCTTGTTTTCGGATGAGATCCTACTAGTATATTGATAAATTTTTGTATCAATCTTTTTTTTTTTTGAAAAATTAAGTCCTTTTGCATTTTTATTGTCTGATACAACCAAAACAATATTTATAGGTGAATTTTTTTTTTTAGAAAAATTAATCAAATTTTTTAGATTGCTTCCAGTTCCTGAAATAAAAATAGATGTTTTTATTTTTTTAGGACCAATTAATTTTTTCATTTAATTTTATTCTATCAGAACCTTTATTTAATTTACCAATGACATATGGTTTATATTTTTTGGGGAAGACATTAATAACCTTATTAAGATTTTTAGGATTTATAATTAGACAAAATCCTACACCACAATTAAATGTTTTTAACATTTCTTTATCCTCAATACCTTGATTTCTTAACCATTTAAATATTTTTAGAGGCCTTACTTGTTTTAAATATATTTCAGCTGAAAGCTTGTAAGGGACAACTCTTTTAATATTATCTTCTAAACCTCCTCCAGTAATATTTGCACAACCTTGTATTAAATTTTTATCTATTAATTTTAAAATTTCTTTTACATATATTTTAGTTGGTTTAATTAATTCCTTCCTCAGAAAATTATTTTTTTTTATATTGAATTTTTTTTTATTAATAAGATTTCTAACAAGTGAGTATCCATTAGAGTGTAAACCACTAGAAGGTACAGCTAAAATTAAATCATTCTTTTTGATTTTGGATTTTTTTAATATTTTTTTTTCATCGGCAATACCCACTGCAAAACCAGCTATATCAAATTTTCCTTTCTCATATGTTCCCGGCATCTCTGCAGTTTCTCCACCTACCAACTCACATCCAGAAACTTTACATCCTTTTATTATGCCTTTAATTATAGATTTTAATTTTGGTAAATTAATTTTATTAATTGAAATATAATCTAAGAATAAAAGTGGCTTAGCACCTTGCACAATTAAATCATTTACACTCATTGCGACTAGATCAATACCAATTGTATCGAATTTATTGAGCATGTTAGCAATTTCAATTTTTGTTCCCACACCGTCGGTGCATGCAACTATTTTTGGTTTTTTAATATTTTTTGGAATTTCACTAATAGATCCAAAACCACCAATATTATTAAACTTTTTTTTGCCTCTTTTTTTTGTTGAGATATTAGATATGAATTTTACAAATTTATCTGCTGCTTTAATATCAACACCACTTTTCTTATATGTATAGACGTTTTTATTCATTATTATTTAGTATGAGAAATGTTAAAAAAAATTCCCATTTTAAAATCTTATATATATTTTTTATATTTCTATCTCTAAATATATTTTTTTTTTCCACAGATAAAGTTAATGCTAAAGCCTTTGATATTAATAACATAGAAATATCTACACCCTTCGAGATAAATTTTGATAAAAATGAAGTAATCAATGATGGATTTAAAAAAGGTTTTACCGAGTTACTTTCCACTATAATAAATTCATCAGATCTTGAAAAAATTAAAAAAATAGAATTAAATGAAATAAAGGGGATGGTTGAGTCATTTACAATTAAAGAAGAGAAATTTATTAATGAAATATATTTTGTAAACTTGGGTGTCTCTTTTGATAAAAAAAAAATATTTAAATTTCTAGAAAAAAAAAATATTTTTCCATCAATTCCTATTAAAAAAAAATTTTTATTTATTCCAATAATTATTGATGAAAAAAAAAATGATTTATTAATTTTTGATAATAACAAAATATTTACTGAGTGGGGCTATGATGTAAAAAAATATCATCTTATTCAATATATTTTACCAACAGAAGATCTTGAAGATATGAATATCATTAAAGATAAATATGAATTTATTGAAGAGTACGATTTCAAGGAGATTACAGATAAATATAACTTAGAGAATTCTATAATTGCTTTGATATTCAAAGATAAAGAAAAAGCAAGGATTTTATCAAGAATCACAAACAAAGGAGACGTCCAACTTAAAAATCAATCATTCTTAAATTCTAACATCGAAAATATTGATCAAGCTAAATTTATTATTGATAGTTTAAAATTAATTTATGAAGATTATTGGAAAAACTTAAATCAAATTAATACTTCATTAAAGTTAAATTTAGATATTAAAATAAATAATTTAGATTATTCTAAACTTTCTAATTTTGAAGAAACCTTAAATAATAATGACTTAATTTATAATTATTATATTTCAAAGTTTGACAAAAATTTTACAGAATATAAAGTTATTTTTAATGGTACACCTAATACCTTTTTAAAAGATATGAATGACAAAAATTATAGTTTTGATACTCAAAATAGAGTGTGGATTTTAAAATGAGAGATTTGAATCAGCAAATAATAAAATTTGATTATGATCAAAATTATAAAAACGATGATTTTTTCATTTCAAAAAGCAACAAACATATTTTTGATTTATTAAACCAATGGCCAAGATGGGAAAAGAATTTTTTAAATATAATTGGTGAGAACTTTTCAGGTAAAACACATATAATAAATATTTTCCTTAAAAAATTTAAGGGTATTAAAACAGAGGCTTCTTTATTAGATAATAACTTTTTAAAAAATATTAAAGTTCATCAAAATATTATTTTAGAAAATTTAACTAACAATACTAATGAAAATTTACTTTACACTCTCTTAAATATTATCGATCAAGATAATAAATTCTTAATAGTTACTTCAACTATCCCGGTTGTTAGTATAAATTTTAGTTTAAATGATTTATTGTCTAGATCCAAAAATTTCCTTTTACAAAACATAGAAAAACCTGACGATGAATTGATATTTGCATTATTAGTTAAGAATTTCTCCGATCGTCAAATTTCTATAGAAAAAAAATTGATAAATTTTATTATAAAAAGAATTGATAGATCCTATAGTAAAATATTTGATTTTATATATAAGATCGATGAAATAAGTTTAAAAAAGAAAAAGTCAATAGATTTGAAAATTATAAAAGAAGTTCTGGAGAATAATTGAATAAATATAGAAGTCACAATTGTAGTGAACTACAAAAAAGAGATATTGGAAACAAGATCTATTTGTCAGGATGGGTTAATAAAAAAAGAGATCATGGAAATCTTTTATTTATTGATTTAAGAGACAATTATGGTGTTACTCAATGCATAATCGATAAAGATAACCTTAATTTTAACAAATTAGAAAAAATTCAACTTGAGACAGTCGTCAAAATTACCGGAAAAGTTATTAGTAGATCTAAAGATACTATCAATAAAGATATTAAAACAGGTGAAATTGAAGTTGCAATCGAAAGTTTTAAAATTTTAGGAAATTGTAAAGAATTACCAATGCCAGTTTTTAGTGACCAGGAATATTCTGAGGAAATAAGATTAAAATATAGATTT
>MDSV01063811.1_pt1 | contig 13200 bp, 10 predicted proteins | sample 810851 | NCBI WGS metagenome assembly MDSV01 (sample SAMN05326640, study PRJNA326480) | marine metagenome | isolation source: seawater | place: Atlantic Ocean: North East | collected 2012 | reverse complement strand
TATTCAAAATAAATGGCTAAATCTTCTAGTAAATGAAAATGAAAATATTTGCTGTGTTGGTGATGACGATCAATCAATTTATAGTTGGCGAGGTGCAGAAATAAAAAACTTTCTTACCTTTGATCAAATTTATAAAAATTGTAAAGTATTTAAATTAGAGCAAAACTATCGTTCTACAAAAAATATTTTAGACACTGCATCAAATTTAATTTCAAATAACACAAATAGAGTAGGAAAAAAATTATGGTCTTCAGCTAATCAAGGTGAACTTGTAAAATTGAATTGTTATAGAACTGGCAAAGAAGAAGCCCAAGGAATAAGCGACATTATAGAACAAAAGCTAAAAAAAAAATATTCTTTAAATGATGTATCAATTTTGGTTAGAGCTATCTATCAAACTCGAGAATTTGAAGAAAGATTTCTTCAGGTTGGAATTGGGTATCGGGTTTTGGGTGGAATTAAATTTTATGAAAGAGCTGAAATTAAAGATGCAGTGTCTTATCTTAGGATTATAAATCAAAAATTTGATGACTTAGCTTTAGAAAGAATAATTGGTGTGCCTAAAAGAGGTGTTGGTGAAAGTACAATGAACCAAATATACACTTTTGGTAAATCAAATAAATTATGCCTTGAAGATGCGATTATAAAATTAATAGAAAAAAATAATTTAAAACCTAAGATAAAAACTGCCCTTAGCCAATTAATAAATATTATACGTAAATGGCGAAATGATTCCCAAAAGATGAAACATTACGATTTGTTAAAGTTGGTATTGGATGAGTCGGGTTACTCATCAATGTTAAAAAATAAGAAAGATTTAGAAAATGAAAATAGATTAGAAAACTTGAAAGAATTACTTAGAGCTATGCAGGATTATGATAACTTGCAAAGTTTTTTAGAACATGTAGCGCTAGCAACCTCTATAGATCAAGAATGGGAGGGGGCAAAAATAAATTTGATGACAATGCATGCTGCGAAAGGTTTAGAATTTGATGTAGTATTTCTACCAGGATGGGAGGAAGGTTTATTTCCTCATCAAAAATCTCTTGAAGAAAAAGGAGATTTTGCTTTAGAGGAAGAAAGGAGACTTGCTTACGTTGGCATTACAAGAGCCAGAAAAGAAGCTTATTTATCATTTGCAATGAAAAGAGCTTACCATGGCGACTGGATGGATGCATTGCCATCAAGATTTATTAATGAAATACCAGATGAGAGTGTTGAAAAAAATGAAATTGGCTTAAATGATAATGATGATTTTGATTTAAACCAAGATAATTCAATTGATTTTGATGAAGAATATAGAAGTCCTGGATGGGATCGGTATAAAAAAAATAAAATGCTTAAATGGAAAAAATAAAAAAATTAAAAAATATTTTAATTAGAGAAAAATTAGACGGATATTTAATTCCTAAAAATGATGAATTTTTTGGTGAATATATTCCAGAATACAATGATAGACTTAATTTTATTTCAGGTTTCACTGGTTCTTATGGTTTGGCTTTAATTCTTAGGAACAAAAATTATTTATTTGTTGACGGAAGATATACTTTGCAAGCTAACAATCAGAGCGGTAAGAATTTTAAAATTATCACAATTCCAGATAAGATGCCAAGTGATATCTTTAAAGGAAAAAAATTTTCAATAGGTTTTGATCCTAACTTATTTACGGAAAAATCTTTAATTATTTTTTTTGGTAAAAATATAAAAAATTGTAAACCAATTTTCCGAAATTTAATTGATGAAATTTGGAAAAGAAAAGTCATTAAAAATTATAATAAATTTTATTTACTACCAAATAAAGCTGTGAGTGAAAAATACCACCTTAAAATAAATAAGATTTCAAAATATTTAAAAGAAAACAATTCTGATTATTTATTCATTACTGCTAGTGAAAATAATGCCTGGTTATTAAATATAAGAGGTAAAGATACAAAGTATGCCCCAATACCGCATAGTTATATTTTAATTGATAAAGATAAAAATATTAAATTCTTTTGTGACTTAAAAAAAATATCATCTTCTCTTAGAAGAAGATTCAAAATGATAAAATTTTTAGAAGTGAAGGAATGTGCCAAAGCACTTTTAGAGATTAAAAATAAAAAATTTATAATTGATTTTAATTCTTGTTCCTATTTTTTTAAAACTATCATTAATGAAAATAACAAGATACTTAAATTAAAAGATCCCATTTATTTTTTAAAAGCAATTAAAGGAAACCAAGAAATACAAAATATCAAAAAAGCACATATATATGATGGTGTCGCCTTAACAAAGTATTTATTCTGGCTGAAGAAAAACTTTTATAGAAAAAACATTAATGAGATAAGTGCGTCAAAAAAATTATTTAAATTAAGAAAAAAAAATAAAAAATTTAAATTTCTGAGTTTTCCTACAATCTCTGGAGCAGGTCCGAATGGAGCTATCATTCATTACAAGGCCACAAAAAAAACTAATAGAAAGTTAAAAAAAGGTGATATTTACCTGGTTGACTCTGGTGCACAATATGAATTTGGAACAACAGATGTTACTCGTACAATATCTTTAGAAAATTCAAATAAAAAAATTAAAAATATTTTTACAAGAGTTCTTAAAGGACATATTGCTGTAGCAAATTTCAAAATAAAGAAAAATACCTCTGGATCAGAAATAGATAAGTGTGCAAGAAAATTTCTTAAGCAAATCGGTCTTGATTATGCACATGGAACAGGACATGGTGTGGGATATTTTTTAAATGTACATGAGGGGCCTCAGGCAATTTCAAAAAATAATAAAATTAGTTTTAAAAAAGGTATGATCGTATCAAATGAACCTGGATACTATGAAAAAGGTAATTTTGGCATAAGAATTGAAAATCTTGTATATGTAAGAGAAAATAGAAAAAACATGACGTTTGAGAATTTAACCATGGCTCCCATTGAAAAAGACTTAATTATTAAAGAAAACTTAAACAAAGGTGAAAAAAAATGGCTTAATAATTATCATCAAACCGTATTTAAAAATTTAATAAAATCTATGAATAAAATTGAAGCTTCAGAGCTGAAAAGAGCTTGCTCAGCTATTTAAAATTTCATTCCATTCCTTTTCTAAAATAATCCTTATATTAAGTTGCTTAGCTTGTTCAATTTTCTTTTTTGTGGGTTTTGACTCACCTACCACTAAAAAATCTAATTTTTTTGAAATAGAACCTAAAACCTTACCTCCATTATTCTCGGCTATTGCTTTTGCTTCTGATCTACTCATATCTTTAAAACCACCTGTGAACATTAATTTCTTATTAGAAAATTTTCCTTCATAGTTTTTTTTTATATAATTTTTAATTGTAAGTTTATTAATTAAATCTTTAATTATTTTAATATTTGTTTCATTGGAAAAAAAATTATCTAAAGACTGAATTTGTGTTTCACCTATGCCATCTAAATCTACAAGGTTGACTAATATTTTTTTTTTACTGTTTGAGTCAAATAATTTTTTGAATTCTTCAATTGAATTGAAAAAATCTGCTAAAATTTTTGCGTTTTCTTGTCCTATATGTCGAATACCTATTGAAAAAATAAACCTATCCAAAGTGATCACTTGTGACCTCTCAATTGCTTTTTTTAAATTGCTAATAGATAAATCACCCCACCCCTCTAGCTTTTTAATTTTATTATAGTTTAGATTAAAAATATCCGATGGTTTTTTTATAAAATTAAGTTGCCAAAATTGTTCAATTACTTTTTTGCCTAATCCATCAATATTAAATGCATCTTTTGAAACAATATGTTTTAGTTTTTCTTTAGCAATAAATTTGCAATCGTAACCTTTTATGCATCTTCTTACAGCATCCAGTTTATTTGTGCTTTTGCTAAGTTCTTTTTTTGTTTCAGCTCCACAAAGACATTTTTTTGGAAATATGTATTTTTTACTATTCTCATTTCTTTTGGATTTATCAACTGAAACTACTTGAGGAATAACATCGCCAGCTCTTTGTATAATAATTGAGTCACCAACTCGAATATCTTTTCTTTTAATTTCATCCTCATTATGTAGTGTAGCATTAGATACTACAACTCCCCCAACCGTTACTGGGTCGACTTTTGCTACAGGAGTAATTGCTCCAGTTCTTCCTGCTTGAATCACAATATCCTTAATCCTTGTTGTAGCTTTTTCAGCTGAGAACTTATAAGCTATTGCCCATCTTGGTGAATTTGAAGTGTTACCTAACCTTTTTTGTAAATTTAGATCGTTAACTTTAAAGACAATACCGTCAATATCATAATCAAGAGATGAACGTATCTGATTTATTTTGTTATGTTCATTTTCAACTTCTTGTAAATTTTTTATAATTTTAGATAATGGATTTATATTAAATTTCCACTTAGATATTTTGTTTAAAAAATCAGATTGAGTTTTAAATATCATTGGCTCAACTGCACCAAATCCATATGCAAAATATTTTAGTGGTATCTTAGATGTTTCCGAAGGATTTTTTTGTCTTAGTGACCCTCCAGCAGCATTACGTGGGTTAGCAAACTTATCTTTCAAATTTAAAAAATCTTTTTTTCCGATAAAAATTTCACATCTAATTTCCAATAATTTTGGTAGATTTTTTTTTTGAATATTTTTCGGAATAGAGTTAATTGTTTTTAAATTTTCTAAAATATCTTCTCCTACTAAACCATCTCCTCTTGAAAGACCCCTAGTTAAAATCCCATTTTCATATATTAAAGTTGCTGATATTCCATCAATTTTTGGTTCAGCAAATAAATCTAAATTTGAATTATTTATGTTTAGGTAATTATTAATTTTTTTTATAAAACTTTTCATGTCTTCACTATTAAATGCATTTGCTAAGGACAACATAGGTTTAATGTGTTTAATTTTTTTAAATTTATTTGATGGAGAGAAACCAACTAAATTTTTTGATAAATTTAATTCTTTTAGAAAGTCGTGTTCGCTTTCTAATTGCAAAAATTCTTTTTTAAGTTCATCAAATTTAGCGTCGGTAATTTTAGGGTGATCATCAATAAAATAATGTTTATTATGTTTTTTTATTTCTTTTGCTTTTTGTTTATAACTTTTAATTATTTCATCTTTTAAACTCATTTATTATTTAATCAGTTCTATAATTTTTTTGAAAAGACCCTCTTTTTCTTTTTGATTAGCTTTTCTTAAAATTTTTTTATGATCTTTATTAAATACTTGATAAGATTTTTCAAACCACTCACTTGAATTATAATTATACCCGAGAATACTCGCATATTTTTTTGCTTCACCTTGTAAACCAATATGATAATTAATTTCAACTAATCTATGCAATGCTTCTTCTATAAAGATTGTATCATCATATTCATCAACAATTTTTTTTAATCTTTTGATTGCTGGAATCCATTTTTGCACTGAGATATAATATTTAGCAATAAATAATTCTTTAGCTGCGAACTGATTTTTTATCAAACCTTTCTTAAATTTCAAATCAATTGCATACTCTGTATTTGGAAATTTTTCCAAAAAAAAGTCTATTCTTTTTTGTGACTCAAGTAATGGAGCTAAATCATATTCCTCATTACTAATTTGTTCAAATTGAATAATTGCTAAAAGATAATATGCGTAAATAACTTTATTATCTCCAGGATAATTTTTTAAGTATCTATTTAAATTCTCTTCTGCTTCGTCATATAGATTAATCACATAAAGAGAATAAGAGGACATTATTGCAGCTTTCGCGGCGTCATCAGGGGAACTAAAATTAAGTTCTGCTTCAGAAAATTTTTCGCTAGCAAAAAAAAAGTTGTTAATATTAAAAGCCTCTAAACCCTCCTTATAAATTTCATAAGGATCTTTTTTTTTAGAATTTTCATATTCAAGTTCATTATTTTTTTTAGCACACGAATTTAAAATTATTACTACGGTTAAAGCTAATAAAAATCGAGAAAGCATTATTAAATTAATAACACATTAATAATAAAATAATATGGTAATTTTTTCTTATGCGTTTACTGCAATTTTACTAATTTGTGGAGAATTATGTTTGTTTGAAATATCTATGGTTTGTAATTCAATTAAGTTTGTTGAAAACTTATTTTGAAATAATTTTTTTAAAAACATGTTGCTTAACTCGTGTCCGCCTTGATAACATTTTACCTTTCCAATTAATCTGTGTCCAGATAATAAAAAATCACCAATTAAATCTAAAATTTTATGATTGACGAACTCTTTTTCATTTCTTAATCCGTCTTCATTTAAAACTTTGTTATTATCAACGACTATTGCATTAGCTAGAGATCCTCCTTTAGCTAAGCCCAAATTTTTTATTTTTTTTATGTCTGTGTATAAACAAAATGTTCTTGAATCCGATATATCTTTAATATTATCTGTTAAAAAATTGAATTTATTTCTTTGCTTTCCAATAACTTTATTTTCATAATTCAAGTGAAAGTCTATCTCGAATGACTCATGGCTAGGTTCAATAGAAATTTTTCTTTCTCCATCAACAAGTTCGACTTTATCTATTATTTTTAAATATTTTCGTTTTTTGGATTGATTATTAAGCTCTACCTTACTTAAATTTTCTAAAAAAATTTTAGCTGAGCCGTCCATAATCGGAACTTCCTCATTATCAATTTCAACTATTAAATTGTCAATTCCATATATATAAATAGCCGCTAGTAAGTGCTCTACTGTTGATACTTTCGTACCAAAACTATTTTCTAACGTTGTGCATAATTTAGTTGATGTAACATTAGTGTAATTTGCTTTTATCAAGTTATTTTCCTCAAGATCTACTCTTTTAAAAACAATACCGCTGTTTTCTTTAGAGGGTATTAATTTTACTGTGGAAGGTTTTCCAGAATGAAGGCCGATGCCTTTAAATATTACTTCAGAAGCAAGGGTTTTTTGATAAATATCGTACATCACAGAAGTTATACTTGAGGGTTTACTTTAAAAAAAAACAACTAATGTTTCTAAAAATAACAACTTTACTGAAAAATTTCCTGAAAAATTCGTGTTAGGAAGGTTTTTTTTGATTTTGTGATAGGGACGGCCTCCTTTTTCCAACCAAATTGAACAATATTATCAGCTTTTTTTATGATTTGCTTAATATCCGGCTTTTTCACTATTTTAACCTCATATTGATTATTGAAGGCAAAACTTTTTTCATACTCATAATTGAAACAAGTGAAATGATATGGGTCAACAGTTTCTAAAAAAATTACATTAGTTTTTCCTAACAATTTTTTAAGATTTATATTTTTAGAATGGAGTTTTTCAGATAATTCGTTAATCCTTGCTTCTGCAATTTTTGAAATTAGGTTTTTTTTTATTTTTCTATATTGCTGGTTATTGAAATATTTTTCCTCTAATAACTCTTTATCTGAAATTTTGTTTATATTTTTATTATCCGAAATTATTTTATTTACTGAGTCGCTGGTCAAAGATGTGATTTTACAAATATCACTAATTATTATTTTTGTACCAAAATTAAATTTTTGCTCAAATTTAATAGCGTAATTTTCAACATAAAATATTTTTGAGTCTGTATCATTAATTTCAATATAAAAAAAAGTATCAATTTTTGGATTGTCATCGATAACTAAAGATCCTTTTACAAAACTCTTTAGTAATATTTTTTTTACTTTTAAATTACATTGTTTAAAAATATTTTTTAAATTTTTATAATCATTTTTATTAATCAAACTAAAGGATAATTCATGAGAATAAAAATTGCCGAATAAACCTATAGGTAAATTATCTAATTTTTTTTTATCTAAACAATATTCCGTATTAAAAATGTGTAAAATTTTCTTATTTTCTTCAAATTCTTCAACGCATGATTTCAATGAATTTAAAATATATGTAATATTTTCTTTAGAAATTTGCGTACTATTAAGTTTTTTAAAACCTGATAAATTTAAAAAAGAAATTTCAAAATTGTCTAAAATCACAATTATGTCTTTAAAAGTGTGTTTTAATTTTTGTTCGATTAATAAAATATTTCTTTTTATAAGATTGGTGATTTTTTCTATATCTGAAATCTTATTTTGGCTAATACCATCGATCGGCAAGATCAATTTGTCTAATAATTCAAAACTATTTTGATCATCTGTGCTTCCTGTAATTAAAATTATTTCTTTGTTACCAATGCTTATAAAAAGTTCAGGTAAAATTTTCATTAATTTATCTCAATATTAGTTGATTGTTTAATCTATAATCAAAAATTTTATACTTTTCAAAATTAGTTTTATCTTTTATGTTTATAAAATTGATCAAGCTTTCAGTATAATTTTTTTCAGGCAATTTTAAAATTTTTTTATTTTTCATTTCAATATTCCATCGATTAAGTCTAAAAAGTCTATAACTTAGAATTTCTTCTGTAGGAAAATTTATTTTAATCAAATTGTTAAATAGTTTTTTAAAACTCTTTTGTTCACCCTCAACAATCGGTAAGTTTTCAAATTTTAGTAAATTTCTATACTCAATTAAATCAGTTTTTTTTCCTAAATAATATTTTTTTTGTTTCTTATCTATTAAAATTGCAATCGGTTCTTTTTCGAAAACTGTAATCACTAGCTTATCTGGAAAGATTTTTTTAATTTCAATTTTTTCTATAAAGCTGTTTTTATCTATATTTTTTTTTAATTCATAAGAATTCAGAAAAATTATATTTTTATTATATAAAAAAGAAAAAATTTTAATCAATTCCTGATCTTTTAAAATTTCATTATTTTCTATTTTTATTTCTTTAATTTTAAATTTGTCAATTGTGAATTTATTTTGTGAAATGAAAGTTGAAAAAAGAATAAATAATGCAATTGCAAAAATAGTTTTATTTCTCATTTATTAATACTTGCATCCAACAAAATCTTTTCAACCAATTGTTCAAAATTTATACTTCTATAACTTGCTATTTCAGGCACTAAAGAAAGGCTTGTCATACCTGGTTGGGTATTAATTTCTAGTAAATAAAAATTACCTTTATGAAATTTAAAATCTGCTCTTGTGACTCCTCTACATTTAAAAGCATCATGTGTTTTTTTGGCAATTTTTAAAACTTCTGAATACTTTAACTTAGATAACCTTGCAGGCATGATATGTTTTGTTTTTGCAGATTTTGTATATTTAGCCTTATAGTCATAAAATTGACGCTTAGGTATAAGTTCAATAGCGCCAAGTGGTTTTCCATTAATAATAGCTACTTGGATTTCTTGTCCTGGAATATATTGTTCTATCATTACACGACCGTATTGTTTCACTAGCTTCTTCATTGAATTTATTAAATTTTTTTTATTTTTGCATAATTGTACGCCTAAGCTTGATCCCTCATTAATTGGTTTAATAATTACTGGATAAATAATTCTTTTTGATTTTAGCTTTTTATCTACCGATGAAATCTTATTATTTTTAGCTATTGAAAAGTATTTTGGTGTTTTTATTTTATTTTTTAAAAATATTTTTTTTGAAATTAATTTATCCATTGCATTAAATGAACTTATAACTCCGGAATGAGTATAGGGAATTTTAAGATATTCGAAGTAACTTTGAGCAATACCATCTTCACCATCCTTTCCATGCAATGCATTAAAAATAGCATCAGTTTTACTTTTATTTATTAAGTTAAAATTTTTTTTTTGAGGATCAAAAGAGGATACTTTGTACTTAATTTTTTTTAGTGCCTTAATACAAGCCTTACCACTTTCTAAGCTAACAGCTCTCTCACCTGAAGTTCCGCCTAACACTACTAGAATATTTTTAAATTTTTTTTTATTCACCTACTATCTTTATCTCTAGTTCTAAATTGACTTTAGTTTTTTCATAAACTTTATTTTTTACTTTTTTTATTAAATTTTCAATATCTGATGATTTTGCTTTCCCTTTATTTACAAAAAAATTACAATGTTTTTTTGAGATAACTGCATCTCCTTCTTCAAAATTTTCACATCCAGATTCTTTAATTAGCATCCAAGCCTTTTTTTCTTTGCTTATATTTTTGAATGTGCTTCCACAAGTTTTAATTTGACTAGGCTGTGACAATTTTTTTCTCTGCACTAAATCACTTTGTTTTTTTTCAATTTTTTCTTTTTCATCAACAGATCCTTTTAATTTAGCTGAAATAATAATAAAATCTTCGGATAAATTATTGCCCCGGTATTTAAAATTTATATCTTCTTTTTTAATTTCAATTTCTTTACATTGTTTCTTATCTATTACTTGAATTGATATTAATACTTGAGAAATATCTTGATCGTAACAACCGCTGTTCATAATAATTGCGCCTCCTATAGAACCAGGAATACAAGATAAAAATTCAAGGTTTGTAAGATTATTTTCTTTAGCAAAATCTGCCACCTTACGATCTAATGTACCAGCACCAACTTCAATGATGTCTTTTCCAATTAATCTAGTGAATGAAAAATTTTTGCCAAGCTTTATAACTGCTCCCTTAACACCATTGTCTCTAAACAAAGTATTTGATCCTGCCCCTAAAAATATAGTTTCAATATCACTTTTTTTTGCTTCTTTAAAAAATTCTAATAGTTCTGTCTTATCTTTTGGTTTAAAAAAGAATTCAGCATCTCCTCCTAGATTAAACCAGCTATAGTTGGATAGTTTAACTTTTTGACTTAAACTATCGCCAAATTTTTTAGTTAATCCAATTATATTATTCATAAAGAAAATTTAAGTCCATAAATCCATTTAGAAATTAGTCCTGCACCCATTCCAATAATTATTTCATTACTAATTAAATTTTTTTTAAAAAAATTACTAAGCTCTATTTCGTTTTTGACCATTACTACTTGAGTTGAAGAATTTTTAGCGATTAAAGCAGAAAAGTTATTAATATTAAATTTTGGATCTCTTTTTTCACCAGCAGCATATAAGGGACAAACAATTACTAAATTAGATTTTTTGAAGCACTTTGAAAATTCATTTTTTAATGAGATTACTCTGGAGTATCTATGAGGTTCAAATACGCTTATAATTTTTCTTTTTTGATTTACGTTTCTTACTCCATCTAATATTGAACTTATTTCTGTAGGGTGGTGGGCATAATCATCATAAAAATCAACTTTATTCTTTGAAAATACTTTGGTCATTCTTCTTTGGACACCAGAAAAATTTTTAAGCGATTTTTTTATTGTATTTTGGTTTACACCTAAATTTAAACAAACTATTAATGCTGCTACAGCATTCAATACATTATGTTTTCCTAATAACTTTACATTTATATTTTTTATTGTTTTTAAACTTTTGCTCTTATCTTTGAAACTTAAATCAAATTTTGTACTTTCGTAGTGATATTTAATTTTTGACACTTTGAAATTTGCTTGGTTATTTTCTCCATAGGTCACTATATTTTTATTTTTTACTTTTTTTAAAATCTTTTTAATATTATTATTGTCGACGCAAATAACAGATTTACCTGTTGGTGGTGTTTTATTGATAAACTCTATAAAAGATTTTTCCAGATTAGAATAATTTTTATAATAATCTAAGTGTTCATAATCAATATTTGTAACAATTGAATAGTTTATAGGTAACTTTAAAAAACTCCCATCAGACTCATCAGCTTCAAGGATTGCCCAATCTCCTTTCCCTAGTTTTGCGTTACTTTTAAAAGAATTAATTACTCCGCCATTAATGATTGTGGGGTCTAATTTTTGATCACTTAATATTTTTGCAACTAAAGATGTTGTAGTGGTTTTTCCATGAGAGCCAGTAATAATTATATTTTTTTTTAATGAAACTACATCTGCTAAAACTTCAACTCTGTTATAGACTGGTATTTTATTTTTTTTAGAAAATTTTATTTCGATATTATTATTTTTTATCGCAGTAGATTTGACAATTATAGTCGCTCCTCTTAGATTTTTAGTTGAATGACCTATAAAAGTCTTTATCCCATTTTTAATACAGGAAATTATATTTTTATTTTTAGCTTGATCACTTCCTTGAACTCTAAACCCCATATTTTTCATTATTTGAGCAAGCCCACTCATGCCGATACCGCCGATGCCTATAAAATGAATTATATCTTTTTGTCCTAAATTAATTTTTTTCATTAATAATTTTTTCTATATTAAAATTTAATTTATTGAAAACATCTTTGTCAGAATATTGTTTTTGATTTAATATAATACTATTAAACTTCGTATTATCTTTAAAATTAGAGGAAATAAGCTTATATAAATCCTCAGAAATATTTTTTTCTTCTAAAAGAAAACACATTCCTTTTTTTTCGTAAAATTTTGCATTTATGTATTGATGGTTATCAGCTGAGGATGGTAGTGGAATAGCGATTAATGGAATTTTAACATTAATTAATTCTCCTAAAGCCGAAGCTCCAGATCTTGTAATTACGAGATTTGATTTACTATAATAATCAGAAATTTTATTTGTAAAATTAAATATTTCAAATTTTATATTTTGATTTTTATAAAATTGAGATAACTCATCTTCCTGATTTGTTTGACACTGCTGATAAACCATTAGCGGTATTCCGCTTTCTTTTAAGTCTTTAAAAACTTGAGGTAACTTTTCTGCAAAAATTTTTGCCCCCTGACTGCCTCCAAGAACTAGAATATTAATAATATCAAATTTATTTTTCAAATCATCATGATTATTAAATTCAATTATTTCTTCTCTAATTATATTGCCAACTACAATTACTTTTTTTTTATTTTTTTCTTTAATTCCCGCAAGATCTTTGTACGAAACAAAAACCTTTTCAGCAAAATTTAGTAAATATTTATTAGCTTTTCCAATAATTAAGTTATTTTCATAAATGGTAAATTTTATTCTTAAAATTGTTGCTGCAATACAAACAGGAAATGAAGAGTATCCACCCATCCCTATAATTATATTAGGTCTATTTAAAGAAAGTAAAAAAAGGGACTTCACTGTTGAATAGCAAATCAACAATGCAGAATATATTAATCTAAAGATGTTTTTTTTTACTAACGGAGATGAAGTTATTTTTTTTAAATTTATCTCATTTATATCACTCAGGTATTTTAAACCTCTTTTGTCAGTAGTAAGTATAATATCATAATTTTTTTTAATTAGATTTTTTGCTAAACTTAACGCAGGAAAAATATGTCCACCAGTTCCTCCTGTTGCGATCAATATTTTTTTTTTAGTCATATAAATAAGTTTTGTTTTTAGTATAATTTAAAATTAAACCAGCTAAAATCGCACTACTCATCAGAGAAGATCCGCCGT
>MDSV01204303.1_pt1 | contig 13201 bp, 11 predicted proteins | sample 810851 | NCBI WGS metagenome assembly MDSV01 (sample SAMN05326640, study PRJNA326480) | marine metagenome | isolation source: seawater | place: Atlantic Ocean: North East | collected 2012 | reverse complement strand
AACTCTTCTTCTACACCATCATTTCCGCCAGCTATAATTAATTTTGCGTCCTTGTGACTTTTAACAAAAATAGAAAAAGCATTAATTAGAACATCAAAACGCTTTATTGCATGAAGCCTACCCATAGAAAAAAAAACATGTGATACTTTTGGAAATCTAATATTAGTATACTTTTTGATTAAATCTATTCTATTAATTCTTTCAAATTTTTGAAAGGAATTAAAATCAACACCATCATTTACAGTTCTAACGTCAGCTTTAGAAAATCGACTAATAATATCATTTTTTTCTAAATATGAGGATGCATGCCAAATAATCTTTCTATTAAAGATTCCTATAAAATTTAATAAAATATTCTTTAAAAAAACAAAACGATTTTTAAGAGTATAAGATGAAAAACTCCCACGTGGACAAATAATAATTTTCTTTTTATGTATTAGACTGAATATCAGAGCAAAAAAAGCAGTGTAATGAAATAAATATTGAATATAAATTATATCAGATCTTTTAATATCGTTCCAAATACCAAATATAAAATTTAAAGATATCTTATTAATAATTTGCTCATTATAATATTTAATAAAAAAATTATCAGATATAAAAATAAATTTATTTGTTTCTACATCTAATTTATCTCTTCCATTTGCATTTGTGGTTGAAACAAAAACTTTTAGATTTTTTGCTGCTATTCTTTTTGATAAATTCCAAGTTGAAGAAATTGGACCCCCATAGTTAGTTGCAGGATAAAATGATGATGAAATTAAACATAATCTCATAATTTAAAGTGTTTTAATTTATACCAATAAAAAAACACATGATCTCCTCCTTTCAAGATTCCTTTAAAAACACTATTATTTACAAATTGAACTAAACTTCTTTTTATAACAATATTTTGAAATTTATCATAATAGAAACCTGGCAATGAACTATATTGCTTACTATATCCTACTTTTTTAGCAATATCAATAACTGTATTATTAAACATTCCTTTTGGAAAACAAATTGAATCAATAGATTTACCTAGTAAATTTTCAAGATTAGATTTTGATTCAAATAATTCTTTTTTAAGACTAAATTCATCTAAATCTGTGAGTGTATTATGATTAAAAGTATGAGAAGAAATTGTAATTAATTCAAGATTATTTAGTTCCTTCAAATGCTTTAAATCTAAATAATGTTTTTTATTTAGAAATGAATTAACTATAAATAAATGTATTGGTATTTCATATTGTTTAATTAATTCTATATTTTCATATAAACCTAAAAAACCATCATCGAAACATATCTCTATCTGTCCATATTCTTCTGTTATTTCTGAAACAATTTCGTAACCGCTATTTCTTATCATCTGAACATGATCTTTAAATAAATCAATGTGCGTAGACATATTTGTATGTTTTTTCTTGGAATGTATATCATGATAAAAAATAACCTTACTTTTCTTTTTAAAGCAAAATAATGATAGTATATAAATAATCAAATATTTAATGTGTTTCATTATTTATTAATTTTACTAATCACTAAATTTAAATTATTAATATATAAATCATAATTCCAATATTCCTTCATAAATTTACTAGCATTATTTGAATATTTAAATAATAAATTTGGATCATTATATAGTTTCAACATTTTTCTTCTAAATTCATCCATATCCTTAACAATAAAACCATTGTTATTATTTTTAATTAAATCAAAAGCAGAGCCAACTTCTTTTGTTGCAATTACTGGTAAAGAAGATGACAAGGCTTCATTAACAACTAATCCCCATGGCTCAAAATCAGAAGGACATAAAAAGCATGAAGAATCATGAAATTGATCTATTAAATCCTTATCAAATAATGGTCCTAAAAAGCAAACTTTTTTAGATTTAAATTTTGTTTTCAAATATTCTTTTTGAGAACCATCACCAATGATTTTTAAAATTGCATTTTTTTCAAAAAAAGCACTATTAAATACCTCTATTATTTTTTCAACTCCCTTATAAGACTCTAACCTTCCAACATATAAAAAAACAAATATATCTGAAAAATTTTTATTTATACAGTAGAACTTTTTATTATTAACTACCATAGGAATTAAAAAAATATTTTCCTCCTTCATACCATATTCTCTAAATAGATCTTTATGTTTTCTAGATCCTCCAGCAAACCCAAAAATATTTTTCGTGCGAAAAATTAATGATAAATATATCCACTTAATAAAACGCTTAAAAATATTGTTTGGAATACTATACTGAGTGTCTGAATCAATTGCAATATATTTTTTATTAAATGAGAAGAAATGAAAAATATATGACAAAACAAATGGTAAATTATTATATCCATTAACTATAATAAAATCATTATTAAAATATATTTTATATATATATATAAATTTGTTAAAAAAATTCTTTTTATCTAAGAAGACCTTTTCCTTTTTAATATCAGTATAAGCAAGTGAATTAGATTTAAGAAAACAATAATCAATATTTAACTTTTCATAAACATTAGACGCAAGATCTACTGTATAAGATGCTGGTTCAACGAAATAACAAAATATTCTCATGATGTGATTTTCTTATAAAATAACTTGAATATAAATCTTATTTTATCAAAAATAACGTAACAATACTTATCAAAAGTAGTGTTAAAAATATAACAATTATATAATGATGAAAATTGAGGCATAAAGTTTGATTCTTTATATGAATACCTTCCTCTACCAAAACTAATTGAAACATCTCGAAAGGATGAAACATAAGTTATAAAATTTATATAATTTATAATATTTATCATTGGTACTATATCAAATAAATCAATCCAAAACTGAAAATTATTTTCTGATCGATTTAAAATAATACTCATTGAAATAAGCTTTCCCTTATGCCTCATTACACTTAAAATAACATCACCATTTTTATAAAGTTTAGATATCAAAGAAATTGTAGGATTAGTTAAAAAAAAATCTTTTCTATCTAATTTTTTTATCATTATTTCTTTTAATCTTTCCAATTCATTTCTTGGAAAATGATCTGTACCGAATGTTAAAACTTGATGCTCATAATTTTTATATTTTTTTTTCATTTTGTTAATTCTATGCTTATTCTTAGAACGATAATTTAAAACATTATAAGGAAAATTACCCTTAGATATATTCAATACAGAATACTCAGTGTGAGAAGATAAATATTTCTTTTTCGTCTGAATTTGAGATAAAATTTTAGCTATTTTAGATCCACCTTTAAAATTTAATAATTGTATAAATTTAAAATCTAGTTTCTCATTTAATAACTGAAAAAAAAGGTTGCAATCAAATTCCTTATTAACTAAAATATCGCAAAAATCAACATGATTATCGTTAATAAATCTTAATCTTTTTTTAGCATCAATATAAAATGGAATAATAGACTGAACAATCTCACCTTTTTTTACAACAACTATAGACAAGCTATTATTAGAATTTAAACTTAAATCATATAACCAAGAATAATAATTAAATGTAAAAGACTGAAAAATAGAGGAGGAAAAATTGTATAACCTATCCCATTCTTGCTTTAAAGATCTAAAGTCAATAATATTTTTTATTACTTTAATTTTTATCATTTAAAACAAATTTTTCATGTGATAAATATGTTAATGATAACCAAAATAAAATAGTATGAAATTCATTAATACCAACAATTAAAGATTCATATATTGAAGCAACAAGCGTATAAATAATAATATAGAGATAAAAACCATATTCAAAAATCATTCCTTTAAAATAAAAAAATAAAGTATAAGACTTATAAATAATAATATACAATAGGATAAAACCAAATAAAATACCATACTGTGTTAATAACGACAAATAACCATTATGTGCACCAATAATTGATGATTTAAGATGAATAGGAACAAGAGATTTATCTAAATAAGCATACTTATCTAAACCATAACCTGTAAATAATCGATTTTCAATAGATAATATAGCATATTTAAATTGTAAAATTCTATCATTTAAAAGATCTTGAGCTGCAAAACGATGAAAACTAGTGTCAAAATCAAAATTTAAAATTGAAAAGTATATAATCAAAGATAAAATAAAATATAAAATATTTTTATAGGAAATTCCATATGCAAGAAAATACATTAAACCTATACCTAATAAAGCACCTCTTGATCCAGAAGCAATAGAAAAAACAACAAATGAGATCATTATAAAATAATCTATAACTTTTTTCTTATGATTAGAAAAAAACAACATAGCTAGTGCAATAACAGAAAATGATGACAAAGCGTTAGGATTCCATATAATACCACTATATCTACCTTCAAATAAATTTGGATGTCTTAAAAAGCCTATAAACAGCACAATAAAAATTATATAAGAAACATATTTTAAGAATATTTTTTTATAAAAATCTTTATAAATAAAAACAGAGATAGATATCACAGAAAATTGAACCGACCTTGCTAAAAAATATTTAATAGCTTCAAAATCATTTAATGAATGAAAAAAGAAAAAGTATATTAAATTTATAAGATTAATTATAATTAAAAATTTAAATGATTTATGAAAGATAATGCGTTGAATAATTTTGGGATTAAAAATTATAATCAAAAAATATAAAGACATTAATATTAAAAAAATTTGCCCCCCTAGTGTATAGGTTATCTTTATAGACAATAAAATAGTATTAACTATAAATAAAAAAGCTCCGTATTTACAGAAAAAATTAATCATAATGAATTTAAAATTAATGATGGAATATTTTCATTATAATCAACTTCACCCTCATATATATTTTTTGATAACATTAAAGTTTGGCGCATTTGACCTGGAAACCAAATAGTGTGACTCTGTCCTAAAAAAGAAGACCACATACTAAAAGTACTTCCTGAAGTAAGCAATAGTTTTGATTTACTTAATGCAATCATATCACTAATTGCAGATCCTGTACTAATATACTTGCAATTTTCTAATTCTATTATATCTAAAAGATCTTCACAATATGTATCTGAAAATATATATATAGGTAAATTTGTGTATTGCTTAAGTTTTTTTATTAATGACAAATACCACTTCGTAGGTACTCTGTAATTCCATAAGCCATTTCTTAATTCTGATTCATCTTGAGAAATTAAAAAATCACCTCTTCTAATATGCACCCCAATAAATTTATGATTAAAGTTGCTAATTTGAGATAAATGAATAGGATTAATAATTTTTATCAATTGACCTTTAACATATTTATGTTCAAATTTAAAATCATCAAATAAATTATCCATAGAATTAAAGAACTTAACCTTATTCGAAAAATTTAATAAAAAAAATTTTTTAATAAAACCAATATTATTTTTTTCCTTAAAAAGATTATAATACAATCTTTTATCTTTTTCTTTTCTTAAAAAAGTGCCAAATTTAATTGCTCTCCAAGTTGTTGGTATCTGCTTTAAATTATATTGTTTTGAATAAACTAAAGCTTTAGCCCAAGGAAATAATATATTTCCTAAACCAGCTCCACCAATTCGAATACCAGTACTTTCCATTTTACCTAAAGAAGCAAATGTATATTTCATTATAATAATTCTTTAATTATTTTTTTAAATGATTTAATCATTAAAATAAAAAAACCAACATAAATAAATATAGGAATTATAAAGAAATGATATACTTGAAAATCAAATTTAAAATTAATCGATAAATATATTCCAAATATTGCAATTAAATAAAGAAAGAATAAACTAGGTGAAAAAGGAGTCACTTGCATATTTTTTTTAATAAAATAATATTGTGATAGATTAACTAATAACATAAAAATAATATATAAAAAAACAACACCATACATACCAAAAACTGGTAATAAAAATAATGATAATATGATTATTAAGCATCCTCTAATAAACTGAATATACAGATTTTCCTTTTCTAAACCTGCCATTATCATCATAGTTCCTGAGCTACCAAAAGATGAAGATATTATGCCACCAATTAACATATAATATAAAAAAACTTTATAATCAATCATTTCATTTGAATAAAGTTTTAGCAATTCTTCTGAAAAAAACATAACAGATATGACAAGTGGTAATGTAAATAAATTTATAAAAATTGTAGTCTTTTTATATAAAAGATCTAATTTTTTAAAATTATTTTCTTTATATAATTTAGAGATAGCTGGAGCAAAAACCTTATTTAAATTTATTAAAAGAAATGTTGTAATAGTTGTAAATGATAAAATTATATTATAAGCACCTACTTCAAAAGTATTAAGCTTAATACTAATGATAATTGTTAGGGCTTGTGCAGAAATAAATGCAATTATTGAGTTTAAATACATTTTTTTACCATACGATACGATATTAGTATCATATAAAACCTCACCATAATGAGATTTTTTAAGTAATGAAAATTCATTTTTATTAAATAAAAACAATAAAATTGTCAAAGAAAGAACTTGGGCAAATAATTCAATAAAAATAAACCAAGTCATATTTGATGTATATTGAAAGATAATAAAGGTTAAAAGCGCTCTTAAAGTAACACTTATACATGTACCATATAAAACTATTTCCTTAATTTTCAGTACAGATCTATATAAAGAAACAACAATACCAAATAGCATACTTATAGGCACATGAATACACATTAAAAATAAAATATAGTCTAAATTATCGATACCTCCATATAATATAGTATTGATATAAGAAGAAGAAAAATATATTATAATTAAATATAATAAACCTATTATAAAAGAATATCTAAGAAATAAATTTGCAATCCTACTAGATTTACATCTATCCTTTTCAATTAAATTAGGAAAAAATTTTAAAATAATGTATGGTATACCAACAGATAAAATCGTTTCAGAAATAGAACTAAAAATCTGAGCTGTAACATATTTTCCCCAATTTTCTAAACCAACTATATCAACAATAAAAATCTTAACAAAAAAACCTATAATAAAAGCAAAAATTGCTCCAAATATCCCCCAATTTGCTTGACGTAAAATTAACTTAAACATCTTTTTGAATGAAGAAATTCATAAAGATCATTTGGATTTGACATATATGGAACATATACAATATTTAGTATAACATCTCTCAAAGCATCCTTTAAGATATTCTCTGTCTGCGAGTATACTTTATTTGTAGATAAAAATTTAGAAGCAGGAAATGAGGCTAAAATATTTAACTTGAAATTTGCTAAATGCAGCTCATTCTCTAGAATAGGGATAGACAAACGTATATATTCATTTATATCAATACGTTTTATTTTAAAATCTACACTATTATGATTACAAAGATGTATTACTCTCTTTATTGAAGCACCTTTTGAAATATTAGCAAATAAATTACAAGGATTTATTCTGCATGTTAAATTATATTTATAAAGAAACTTCCATTGTAGAATTTGCAGAAGACTCATTGAATTATTAAATTTAGTAATCAGCCCATCAAAATATTTTAAATGGTAAGGTTTAATACTAAGACATCTCCCTTGATGAAAAGCTTTAGATCTATTTGACACAATTGTCATATCATCTGAAATAAAATGATATTTTGAATCCTCACATAACTTTAATAATAATGAACTCTTTCCAATACCAGAATCAGCAGAGAAAAGAATTGATTTACCATTAATTTCCACACCAGATGCATGAATATATGTAGAATGATTATTTAAATTCCATAGTTGAGAAAATATCATAAAAATTCTATAATAAAATGTCGTTGCTTGTAGTTCAATATTATTTTTAAATGATTTATTAAAAACTCTTAATGAAGAAAGTATTTTTTCATTGTCCTTAACTCGAATATAAATTTGATTTTGCTGTTTAAGATTAATTAAAAAATTTATTTCATCATCTTTAAAATATACCTGTTTATCGCCCATCAGAATATTGCCCCTTCTTAAAAAATCCTTCTCTTGAATAAATGCATCTAAATTATCAGTAAAGAAAAAACTCATTGAATAATCATTATTATCAGTTTTAATAAAACCCTGAAAAACATCACTCAAAGCTGCATATACTCTTCTTTTAAGTGAAATATTACTTATATGTTCAACTGAAATTAAAAAGCTTGTATCTTGATGTCTATATTTTTGTTGCATTAAACAATCTATTTCTTAACATTAAAGCAAAGTTATCATTAATAAATAACATTCTAAATTTACAAATTTTGATGAAAGAATTTGAAATGTAAAAATCTCCAATTCTTAATTTATCCAATAATTTATTGGCAAGTAATTTTCCAATGATATTAGAAAGTTTTATTTTCAAATCATTATTTTCACAATTATTAAAATACTTATTTAAAATATACTGATGTCTATTTTGGTAAAATGAAAACTTTAAAATTGGATCTAAAATTATATAAATAAGGTATTCTATATCTTGAATTTTATTTTGCCCATAGGATTTTTGATCAATTTTTAAATAATGATAATAACCCACATTCAATGTCTTAAAATATATATCTACTCTTATATTATTTATCTTATCAAAAAAAGAATTTTCTTCTATGTATAGAAAATTATCATGATTGATAAATTTATCAATAATTTCATTCTTTGAACAATTAACAACTATATCTAAATCCTTCTTATAATTTTTTTGATTAACTATATTTGAAGGGATATCATATATTTCTTTTAAAATTGCAAAAGATATTTTTTCATTCAATAATATATCAATAACCACACTCATGATTTAAAAAATGGAAGTTTTAGAAAATCAGAAATAGTATTCTTAATATCATACTTCTGATTAAATTTAAATTCTCTCTTTTTTTTATATTCACCCAATATTTTTTCTTTTAAAGATATGAATGATTTTGCATCTGCTAATAAATATTCTTTTTCGTTCTCTGGAATCAACTCAGAAACACCTTGGTTATGAATAGAAATTATAGGTGTATTTGTTGCCCATGCCTCCATCAAAACACATGCGGAAGCCTCATAATATGAGGGCAAAACAAATAAGTTAATATTATTATAAAATTTATTAATTTGATCATGTGGTTGTTCTTTTTCAAAAAACACATGATTTTCTAATGAATTTCTTTTTACATATTCAAAACACAAATTAAAAGTTTCACCAGTACCTATTAATCTAAGTTCTAAATTATTAAAACCATCATTAACAAGACTTTCTATTGCCTTAATTAAATTTATATGATCTTTAATTTTAATAAAATTTGCTATACAACCTATAATATACTTATTACTTTTAATAGGTTTTGGCATGTTAAAAAATTTAGCAGTGTCTACTCCATTATACAAGACATACTCGTTATTAGCTTGATAATTCTCATAATTATTTAATGCTTTCTGAACTCTTTTTGATACGCTAATATTTAAATCTATGAGATTAAGCTCTTTAATTGATCTATTTATTAATTTAGAACTTTGTAAATCCCTAAGAAATTTATATCTACAATTAAGAGTTTGTAATACGTCTATTCCATGATGTTGAATTATAGTTTTAACAGTATTATTCTTAAGTTTAATTTTATTAATTAAATATGAAGAAGGATAACAAACATGACCATGAATAAAATTCATATTTAATTTATTGTTGCAAATAAATTTATTAAATCTTAGACCGTTAATTTTATTAAAAAAACCTGGTAAAATAAAAAATGGAAAATCTAAAACTTTAAAAATATGAACTTGTATGTTATTATAAATATAGTCCTTCTCAAAAGAAAATATAGAAACAGTCTTAATAACCTTAATTTCAAAATCTGAGTATTTATTTAATGCTTGTACTTGATCGAAAATATAACTACCGACATGACTGTTATTACTTGGAAAAAAGGGTGTTAATACAATATATAATTTATTTTCTTTCATTGTATAATTTAAATATAACTAATTCCCAATTCTTTATGATATTTCTCCAATCAAAAAACAAAGCTAAATCCTTAACATTTCTACTAACTCTTTGTAAAATTAATGGATTTTCAATCAATTCAGCAATCAAAAGACGAACCTCGTCAAAATTAGATACAATAAATCCATTCTTTCGATTAACTATCCATTCTGAAGCTCCATAATCATCATATAAAACAGAAGGTATACAAGAGTATGCTGCTTCTAATATAACTTTAGGAAAACCTTCAGATTTAGATGGAAGAAAAAGTAAATCCGATTTTTTAAAATAATTAATTATCAAATGATGTGGTATTAAGCCTAGAAAAGTAACATTTGAAGATGCTTTTTTAATAAGATTTTCTTTCTCTGGACCATCTCCAATTATATTAAAATTAATATTTGGATATTCAGCAGCTAATCTTATAACTTCATCAATATTTTTTCTTTTAATTAAACTACCAACAAATATTATTTGGTTTAATTTATTTTTCAAACTACTTCTAACTGAAAATTTGCTTTCTACACCTAAATAAAGAGGTTTACTTTGAATATTAAAAGAATTAATCTTTTGCTTAGAAAGAAAAGTTGTAATAGGAAATATCTGATTGAAATATGAAAAATGCTTTTTAATTTTATTTTTATCACCAAACAAATCTATTAAATTTTCTTTACTTCTATCAGAAACATTTCCTTCAATAGTAGTGAAAATTGGTTTTTTAAGAAGTTTTGCTAATTTTAATGCAATTAAAGGTGTATCAATATGTTTTGGGAGGTATGCAATATCACAAATAATAATACCCCATAAAAAACCAAAAACTTTAGATATTTTAAGATATTTAAAACAATTAAATGTATTAAAATTATATTTATTAGTAGAACCAAAATGTACTGTGAGTGCATATGGCTTAAATTTATTTTTATCAATATGTTTTGCTATTGATAAACAATTAATATTTTGAGCATTAGTATAATTTATATAACCACCTAAAAATATTTTTATCCTTTTCATTTTAATAATTTAATAAATTTATTTTTATCAAAACAATTATAATATTCTTTAGCCCACTTCTGAATAATATCTGAACTTTTCTTATAATTTTTTACATTTTCATATTCATTTAAAGTTAAATTAAAAGGATATTGAAAAATATTTTCAAAATAATCATAACCAATAGATTTATTTAAAAAAATAGTTGGTATACCAATTAATGCAGCTTCAAATGTAGTCGTTGAATAAGCTGTAAGATGAATACTACATTTCGAAAAACAATCATTAAGATTGTTATTAATTAATTGTACATTATTAAGACTTAATACTTTATCTAAATTAACTTCATCATTAAATCTTGGATGATGCTTCAAATAAAAAATATATTTAGAATTTGACGTGATAAACTCATAAAGTTCATTTAAAAATAAAATATTTTCTTTATAGGTATGATCTCTAGTCAATTGTAGTGTTACGAGTATATTATTATTAAAATATGTATGTCTTATACAAATATCCATTTCACTACCAATAACAAAAGAATTACTTTTAAAATATTGCCCATTCTCATGATTTATTAAAATATTTTTATAAGCAAAACCTGTTAGTAATAAATTAACATTATTCAACAAAATACTATCACTAATTTTCCCATCAATTAAATAGTTGTTTTTTTGATTATGCAATATACCATGCTGTAAATCAAATAATTTAGCTTCATAGTTTAATCCTTTAAATACACCTAACATACTTTGAGAAAGAACAATATAATTACTAAAACTAAAATTATTAAACAGTAATAATGATAAAATTTTACCAATTTTATTTTCTCTGTACTGGAAATTATCTTTGACAGGAATAATTTTTCTTAATATTAATACTATAACATAAATAAAATCAAAAGGAATAGATTTTTCATTTCTTGGATAATTAGTTTGCCAGTCAGGTTCTTCAAAAATTATATAACTAATTTTATTATCTATACAACTATTTACTAATGGTTCAATGAATTGATTACTACCATTATTTAATCTATTAAAATGTTGTGGGAAATAAAAAACAACATCATAATATCTTTTAAGAAAGAAAAATCTTGAAAAAAAAAGAAATGAATAAAAGAATGAAATCAAATATTTAAACATCTTTGAATAATTTAGATGTGTGAACATTATGTTCAAAATTATCAGATATATGTATTATTATATCATGAAAATAATTTAATATAAGTTTTGAATATTTATTTCTAATTTCTCTTTTAAGTAATTCTATCTCTGTTGAAATAAGCTTACCATTAGATTCCTTGTATCTAAAATCCGGTTTTTTAATATAAATCGAAATTCTTCGCACAATTGGATTATATTTTTTCATAGCCTCTAGCTTTAAGTTTACTTTCCAATCTTTTATATCATCTATTTGATAGATAGATTTAACAAATAAATCAAAATTATTAATATCGGTATATGTCTTTGATGAGATAACTTTATATTGACTTGAGATATCAGATTCAATTTGACTAAATAAATCTGCTACTGGTGGCCACAAAATAATTTCAAAAAACATATGATTTTCTTGAAATATCTTGTTTTTATAAAAATTCAATAGTCTTATTTCTTTTTTCAAAAAACCATTATCTAGAAACCAATTTTTTCCAAATAAATACTGATTCTTATCTGAAACAATTTTTATTTTAATAATATTACAATTAAAATATAAAGCGGCAGCTAATCTATGAGCACCATCTACTAATTCTAAATTTTCATTAACAATAATTGGAAAATTTAAATCAAACCCTTGCTTATTTATCTTATTGATTAAATTGATATAATTATTTAATGGATTCTGATAATTTGAATTTCCTCTTATATTTTGCATACGTATATACAGATCAAAATACTCATTATTTGACTGCATATATGAGACAATAACTAAATATCTAACTATAATATCAAACCTATTAAAATCATTCTCTAAATACTGTTTTGATAATATAACATTTGTAGGTAGTGTATATATATTATTTTTTTTAAATTTTTTTATACTAAGAAAACTAGATTTAAGATATTTATATTTAAAATAAAATTTATTAATTATTTTTTTTATTAAATTTTGTTTATTTATAAAATTATTTAACAAATCCTTATTCCAGTTTGGTGAAAATTGAGAATATTCTATCAATTCATTTATATCATTAATGTCTTTTTTCCTTCTCATTACACTTTTCTTATGATATAATAACTCTGGTCGCACAACTTTAAAATTTATATCAGAAAAAAAGTGTAAATTTTTATTTAAAATTATATCATCATCTGAAAATAAAGAAGACCATGGTGATTGAACAATCTGAGTTTTTTTTGATAAATGAATAGTTTT
>MDSV01230049.1_pt1 | contig 13202 bp, 12 predicted proteins | sample 810851 | NCBI WGS metagenome assembly MDSV01 (sample SAMN05326640, study PRJNA326480) | marine metagenome | isolation source: seawater | place: Atlantic Ocean: North East | collected 2012 | reverse complement strand
GCTTGTCCCATTTATTGGTATATATTTATCAAAAAATTTTCTAACATATTTAATTACTTCTCGACCTCGATTTGGGTCATACCTTTCACTTCCACCCTCCTCTGACTCAATTATATTCGATCCATATAAGCTATCATATAAACTAACCCATCTCGCATTAGCTGCATTTAAGGTATATCTTGCATTCATAATTGGAACAACTAACTGTGGTCCAGCAATTTTAGTTATTTCATCATCGACATTTTCTGTTTCTATTTCAAAGTCTGGACCTTCATCTTTTAAATAACCAATTTCTTTTAAAAATTTTTTATATTCATCAATTATAATTTTATTTCCTTTATTCTTTATATGCCAATCATCAATTTTTTTTTGTAAATCTTTTCTTGCTTCAATTAATTTTTTATTTATTGGCGCAAGTTCATGAACAATTCTGTCAAAACCTGACCAAAATTTTTCAGGAGAAACTGTGGTGCCTTTTAATAATTCATTATCAACAAAGCTAAGAAGATTCGACGAAATTTTTAATCCATTTATTTGTTGATAATTGATTTGCATTAATACTTTTGTAAAACCCCAATAAAATTATGTCAAATAATTTTTAGAAGCATTGACATTTTCTCATCATTCCTCATATTAATGTAACAGTTAACTTTTAAATGAAAAATTATCTTAATTTTGAGACAGAAATAAAAGATCTTGAAACTGAATTGGATAAGCTTAAAGATCCTTTTAACCAAAGTGGCCTTTCTGAAGTAGATACTCAAAAAATTTCAAAAACACAAAAGGAGCTAGATGAAAAATTAAAATCTGTTTATTCAAAATTGGATCCTTGGCAAATAACAATGGTAGCAAGACATGAGGATAGACCTAAATCAAAATTTTTTATTGAAAATTTATTTGAAGACTTTATTCCTTTGTCGGGAGACAGGCATTACGGAGAAGATAAATCTGTATTAACAGGTTTTGCAAAATTTAATGGTCAGTCAGTTTTAGTTATTGGTCAAGAAAAAGGAGATAACTTGGACAACAGAATTAAAAGAAATTTTGGAATGATGAGACCAGAGGGTTATCGAAAAACTATTCGTTTAATGAAATTGGCAGATAAATTTAATATTCCGATTATCTCATTTATAGATACACCTGGCGCTTATCCAGGCGTTGGAGCAGAAGAGAGAGGTCAAGCAGAAGCAATAGCCAAGTCAATTGAGTGTTGTATGAGTTTAAAAGTACCAACACTTGCAATTATAATTGGAGAAGGTGGCTCAGGAGGTGCAATTGCTCTAGCATCATCAAGCACTGTTATAATGTTAGAAAATGCAATTTATTCAGTTATATCTCCTGAGGGATGTGCAACAATTTTATGGAGAGATCCAAAAAAAATGTTAGATGCAGCTAAGGCAATGAAACTTTCTGCGAAAGATCTTTTACAGCTTGAAATCATTGATGATATAATTTCAGAACCAATAGGTGGAGCACATAGAGATAAAAATTTAATGTTAAGTAATGTTAAAACTTCAATTGAAAAAAATTTAAATAAATTTGAAAATATGACAACAGATGAAATTTTTGATCACCGAAAAAATAAGTATTTGAAAATTGGAAGAAATAAAGGATTTATTGAAAACTTCAATGAATTAAGTTCTCTGAAGCCTAAGGAAAAAAACTTTCTAAAAATTCTTAAAGATAAAAAGGAAATGACAATTGTTATATCTATAATTTTTATTGCCTTAATTTCTTTTATGATTTTATAAAACACCACAACAATTTTTAAATTTTTTACCGGTTACCTCACATCTCTCATTTCTAGATATTTTCTCGTTTTTTCTTAAAATTAAAAGACATTTTGGATCATTAATTATATTGGTTTTTACTTTAGAAATATTTTGGTTTTGATCTATGACAATTAAATTCATTAAAATTCTTAAATAGTCTATCTTAAGTTTATTCAGTAAATTTTCAAAAAGATCAAAAGCTTCTTTTTTGTATTCTATTAGAGGGTCTCTTTGGCCATAAGATCTAAGTCCAATTACCTGTCTTAATTGTTCTAAATATTGAATATGAGAAGTCCAATTCATATCAATTGTTTGTAAAAAAATTCTTTTTTCTATTTCTTTAGAGTCTTTTTCTCCTAAAACTTCAATCCTTTTTTTTCTACTATCTTTAAATATTTCTGTTACTTTAATTCGGAAATCAACATCGCTCAAAGACTGTAGTTCTTTCATCTCTATTTCTTCAATTCGTTTTCCCATTATTAATTTCAGTTTATTTTCAAAATTATTGTTTTTTGGGTCTTCTTTTTTTAGAATTTTAAGTTGAATAAGATCACTAATTGTTTCATCTAAAAAAATGCTGGAATATTCGTATATTTCATCATTGTTCATAGCATCCTTTCTTTGAGAAAAAATTACATGTCTTTGATCATTTAAAACATTATCAAATTTTATTAAGGTTTTTCTGATATCAAAGTTTCTAGCTTCAACTTTTTGTTGCGCCCTTTCTAAAGCTTTATTAATCCAAGGATGGTCTATACTTTCACCATCTTTAAGACCCAATTTCTCTAAAATATTATTCATTGATTCTGACCCAAAAATTCTCATCAAGTCATCTTCAAGACTAACAAAAAAAATTGATCCACCCTCATCTCCTTGACGACCTGATCTTCCTCTTGCTTGATTGTCAACTCTTCTGGACTCCATTCTTTCAGTTCCTATCACAAACAATCCACCTAAAGATTTGATCTTTTCTCTATTTTTTTTTTGTTCATCATCAGGCATTGATCCTTTTTTTCCACCAAGTTGAATATCCACTCCTCTTCCAGAAATACTTGTTGTGATTATTACTGAATTTTCTTTACCTGCATTGGCTATAATATCTGCCTCATTTTCATGATTTTTTGCATTTAAAACTACATGTTTAATTTTTTTTTCTTTCAACAAATTTGAATATATTTCTGATTTATTAATACTAGAGGTAAAAACTAAAATAGGCTGACCGTTATTATGACATTTAGTAATTTTCTCTATAATTGAAATATTTTTTTCTTTATCTGTTTTAAAAATTTTATCATTTAAATCTTTTCTTATCATTTTCTTGTTAGTTGGAATTGCTACAACAGATAAACCATATATTTCAAAAAATTCTTGTGACTCGGTTATAGCTGTACCTGTGCAACCAGAAATTTTATCATAAAGTTTGAAATAATTTTGATAGGTAATCGACGCTAAAGTTTGATTTTCTGACTGAATTTCTATTTTTTCTTTTGCTTCTAGAGCTTGATGAAGACCATCTCCAAACCTTCTTCCTTCAAGTATTCTACCTGTTAGCTCATCTATAATTTTCAAGCTGCCATTTTGGACAATATAATCTTTTCCTTTTTCAAATAAATGATTGGCCCGTAAAGCTTGATTTACATGATGAACAAGACTTAAATTTTCAGGATCATAAAAATTATTATTTTTTAATATACCTGCGTTTGAAAATATTTTTTCAACACTGGTAATACCATCATTTGTTAAAAGGATATTTTTATCTTTCTCATCAATTTCAAAATCAGTTTTCTTTAAAACTTTTACTAATTTGTCAACCGAGAGATATTGATTAGTTTTATCTTCTGCTGCTCCAGAGATTACCAATGGAGTTCTTGCTTCATCTATTAAACAAGAATCTATTTCGTCTACTATTGAAAAAAAATGTTCTCTTTGCACCATTTCTTCACGAGAATATTTCATATTATCTCTTAGATAATCAAAACCTAACTCACTATTGGTGGCATAAGTTATATCACAATTGTAATTCTTTTTTCTCTCTAAATCGTTTTGATTATTATTTATATAACCAGATTTAATTCCTAAGAATTTATAGATTTTTCCCATTTCTTCAGAATCTCTTTTGGCCAAATAATCATTAACAGTTACTACATGAACGCCCTTTTCAACAAGTGAATTAAGATATGCAGTTAGAGCAATTGTTAAAGTTTTACCTTCTCCAGTTTTCATCTCTGCGATCTTAGATTCGTGTAAAACTATTCCACCAATTATTTGTACATCAAAGTGCCTCTCACTCCTAACTCTTCTCGAGGCCTCTCTTACCAAAGCAAAAGCTTCTGGCATTATTTCATTAAGAGTAATTCCATCTTTTAATCTTTTTTTTAAATCAACTGTTTTTTTTGGAAACTCAGAGTCTTCCAATTCCTTTAAAGATGGTTCTAAAGAATTTATATTTACCACTATCTTAGAAAGCCTATCTAACTCTCTTTGATTACTTGATTTTATTAATTTTGAGAATAAGTTTAGAGGATTAAGCATTAGTTTTTGATTTATTATTTACTTATATCCTTTAATATAATTATTAAATAATTATTTTAAATAGTATGGGTATAAATTTAACCAATTTTTTATCTTCTAAATCGAAAGATAAGAAAATGAAAGAGTTTCAGGATTTAGATCATATTGATGGAGTATCAATTTCCTCAGTAAGTGCCAATTTATATGATACTCCAAGAGATGACTTGGTAATGTTTTATTTTAGAGATGGTGCTAATCATGCCTCAGTTTATACCCAGTCAAAAATAGTTTCAGAAAATATCAAATGGAATCTTAATAAAAAAGCTAAAAAAATAATTTCTTTATTAGTTAATACGAGAAATGCAAATTGTTTTACCGGAAAACAGGGATTAAAAAGTTTAGAAAAAATTGCCGAAGTAATTGCTGAAAAATTATCTGAGAAACAAAAAAATGATGAAGATTTTCCAAAAAAAATTAAGCCAAAAGAAATTCTCTTTGGATCTACAGGAACTATTGGGGAGGTATTTCCTGAAGAAAAAATTAAGACAAAACTTTCTGATTTAATAAATCAACTTAAATATACGCAGAACAAGTATATCTGGATGAAAGCTGCATTAGGTATGATGACTACAGACACTCAGCCCAAGATGGCTATGGAGGAATGCTTCATAGGTAATTCCGAAATTAAAATTTTTGGTGTTGCAAAAGGTTCAGGAATGATACAGCCAAATATGGCAACTACTTTAGCATATATTTTTACTGACGCCGACCTTCCTAATGATGTATTAAAAAAACTTTTGAAAAAAAATATATCATCTACATTTAACGCAATTACCTGTGATGGCGATACCAGCACTAATGATATGATATCTATTTTCTCAACTGGAAAGAAAAAACACTCAATTATCAAGAATGTGAATGATGAAAAATTAAAAGATTTTGATGAATCTTTAAATAAGGTTTTACTAAATCTAGCAAAACGTGTTGTAGCGGATGGGGAAGGAGCTTCAAAATTTATTACTATCAATGTAATTAATTGTAAAACAGAGAGTGATGCTAAAAAGATTTCATTTTCAATCGCAAATTCTTATTTGGTAAAAACTGCAGTTGCAGGCGAGGATCCTAATTGGGGAAGAATAATTATGGCAATAGGGAAATCTAATGTGATTATAAAAATAGACCGATTGACTATAAAGATTGGAAATATAGTTATTGTTCAAAATGGTAAGCTTAGTACTAATTATAATGAACAAGACGCCTCCGACTATATGAAGAATTCAGATATAGATATTACTGTAGACGTTTCAAATGGATCAAAAAACTTTACTGCTTATACTATGGATCTAACAAAAAAGTACATTGAAATAAATGCAGATTATAGAAGCTAAAAGATATTGATTTTTTTTTATGAATTACTATTTGTGATCTATGATTAAATATAAGTTAATTTGTCTAAATTGTAATCTTTCTTTCGATAGCTGGTTCGCGTCTATTGATGAATATGATAGATTAAAAAAAAGAAAGTTTTTAAGTTGTCACAAATGTAACTCGCAAAGAATAGATAAAACTATAATGGCTCCAAAGTTGATTACCAAATCAGAGTCAAAAAAGCCCAATGAAAGAATTTCAAAAATTAAGCAAGTAAATAAAAAGATAAAAGAATATCAAAATTTCATAAAAAGTAATTTTGAATATGTTGGTCGAAATTTTGCTTATGAAGCGAGATCAATTCATTACAATGATAAAAAGAAAGAAAAAGGAATATACGGCACAGCATCAAACAAAGAGGTTCAAGAGCTTCGTGAAGAGGGAATAGTTGCTGAGACTATACCCTGGTTTGAGGATAAAAGTAACTAATCTTTAATGAACTTGCCAATATAGTTTACTGATTTATCTGGTGAGAGTTTCCATTCATCTTTGACTATATTAAGTTTCATACCATCTAAACTATCTAACTTAAGATTATATCTTTTTAAAATATTTATTAAATCATTCGGTTTTACAAATTTTTCCCATTCATGAGTTCCAATCGGAAGCCATCTTAAGATATATTCTGCACCTATAATTGCAAATATGTAAGATTTTAAAGTTTTATTTAAAGTAGCTACAAACATTATTCCACCTTTCTTCAGAAGTCTACACGATGATGCAAGAAAGAGATCAACATCTTCAACATGTTCTACAATCTCCATATTTAGTATTACATCAAACTTCATTTTTGTATTAAAATTTTCGGGAGATGTACAAAAATAATTGATATCTAAATTATTTTTTTTTGCATGTAATTTTGCAACTTTTATATTTTTTTCTGATGCATCAATACCCACCACATCTGCGCCTAATTTTTTCATCGGCTCTGTAAGCAAACCACCACCACATCCAATGTCTAAAATTTTTACTTTTTTTAATGGTTTTTCAATGTTTTTAAGTTTTAAGCTTTTGATTATGTTATTTTTAATATATGAAATTCTTATAGGATTAAACTTATGCAAGGGTTTAAATTTACCTGTTGGATCCCACCATTCCTCAGCAATATTAGAAAATTTTTCTATTTCTTTTTTATTTATTGTGTTACTTTTCATTGTAAGTAGACTTTATATTCAACATGTATTTTATCAATATATTTTAATTTTAAGAGACATTTATCATGAAAATTGTAGTTTTGAAATTTGGAGGTACATCGGTAGGAACAATTGAAAAAATAAAAAAGATTGCTGAAATTATTAGATCCTACAAACAAAAGAATTATAATATCATCGTAGTTTCCTCTGCAATGAGTGGTGTGACAAATGAGTTAGTTCAAAAATCCAAAAAGATAAGTTCGAATTTTTCAGAGACTGAGTATGATGTTCTTCTATCCTCTGGAGAACAGATTGCCTGTTCTTTAATAGCTGGTAGTCTAATTAATAAAGGTTTAAAATCAAGATCTTGGTTAGCGTGGCAAATACCTATAATAACAAATAGTCTACATAAAAATTCAAGAATAATTTCTATCAATAAAAAAAGAATTATGAAATATCTTAAGGAAGGTGGAATACCAATCATTACAGGTTTTCAAGGTGTCAATGTTAATGAAAGAATTACGACAATTGGTAGAGGTGGATCGGATGCTAGCGCAATTATGCTTGCAAAATTTTTTAACGCAAAAAGATGTATAATTTATACTGATGTGGAAGGAGTTTATACTACTGACCCTAATAAGCTTAAGAAAGCAAAAAAAATTAAAGTAATCTCTTATGAAGAAATGTTGGAAATGGCTTCACTTGGGGCTAAAGTAATGCAACCAGTCTCCATTCAAGATGCAAGGTTAAATAGAATTGATTTTGAGGTAAAATCCTCATTTATTAAAAAGCCTGGCACTCTTATTACTAAAAGGTCTAATATATTAAACAACAAAATTATTACAGGTATTACCTCGACCCACAACGATTCAAAAGTTAGCTTAATTGGAGTAAGAGACAAACCTGGTGTAGCTGCATCAATTTTTAAACCTTTATCAAAAAAATTAATAAACGTAGATATGGTTGTTCAAAATATTTCACCTAATGGCAAAGAAACAGATTTAACTTTTACTATAAAAAGTGAAGATTTAAATAAAACAAGAAAAATAATTAATGAAAATAAAGAAATTAATTTTAGAAAATTATTATTCAAAAAAGGAGTGAGTAAAATTTCTATAATTGGTGTTGGTATGGTAACAACTCCAGGAGTAACATTTAGAATGTTCAAAGCTCTTGCATCAAAAAAGATTAACATACAGGTAATTTCTACATCAGAAATTAAAATTTCTGTTTTAATTGACAAAAAAGATTCAAAAAAAGCATTAACTGTTCTTCATAAAGAATTTAATTTAGATAAAAAATAAGATGAGCATAAGACCATTTAGAGATATCAAAAGAAGAAAAACAAAAGTCATTAATGTTGGAAATGTTAAGATTGGAGGAGATAACCCAATATCTGTTCAATCAATGACCAATACTTTAACAACAGACACAAAAGCAACTATCAACCAAATAAATTCAATTCACAATGAAGGTGCAGATTTGGTTAGAGTTTCTTGTCCTGACCAATCTTCCTCTCAAGCTTTAAAAGAAATTATTAAACACGTGAATGTACCTATTATTGCAGATATACATTTCCATTATAAACGTGCTATAGAGGCAGCAGAAAATGGTGCTAGCTGTCTAAGAATAAATCCTGGAAATATTGGCGAAGAAAAAAAAGTGCATGAAGTTTTAAAAGCTGCCAAAAATAATAATTGCTCTATTAGAATTGGAGTTAATGCTGGATCTTTAGAGAGAGATATACTTGAAAAATTCAAAGAACCTTGTCCAGAAGCCTTAGTTGAAAGTGCTCTAAGGAACATAAAGATATTAGAAGATCAAGAGTTTTTTAATTTTAAGATAAGTGTAAAATCATCTGATGTGTTTTTATCTATAGAAGCTTATAAACAACTTTCAAAACTTACAGATTATCCTCTTCATCTAGGTATTACAGAGGCTGGCAGTTTTATATCTGGAAGTATTAAATCGTCAATTGGAATAGGGTCTTTATTGCTTGATGGAATAGGTGATACCATAAGAATTTCATTGTCGGATGATCCTGTAAATGAGATTAAAATTGGAAACGAAATATTAAAATCTCTCGGATTAAGGAATAGGGGTGTTAAAATTATTTCATGCCCTTCTTGTGCAAGACAAGGCTTTGAGGTTATAGAAACAGTAAAGATTTTGGAGGAAAGATTATCCCACATTAAAACTCCAATAACTTTATCTATAATTGGATGTGTAGTTAATGGTCCTGGAGAGGCCGCCTTAACAGATGTTGGTATCACTGGGGGAGGAAAAGGCAATAATATGCTTTATTTATCTGGGATACAAAAGGAAAAAGTTTTGACTGAAGATTTGATTACCAGAGTTATTGATGAAGTTGAAAAAAAAGTTTCTGAATTAGAAAATATTTAAAATGATACCTCAAAAAACAATTAAAGAATTATTGAATAAACATTCTATTTTAGAAAAAGATTTGTCATCTGGTGATATTGACAAAAAAAATTTTGCAGAAAAATCAAAAGAATATTCTGATCTAAATGAAATCATTGAGGATGCAAAAAATTACATATTGTTCGAACAAAATAAACTTGAATTAGAAAAAATTATATTAGATCAAAATGCTGATAAAGAGCTAAAAAAAATGGCAGAAACAGAATTAGGAGATTTAAAATCTAAACATGAAATAAACGAAAAAAAATTAAAGTTATTTTTAATTCCTAAAGATGAGGCAGATAAAAAAAATGCAATAATTGAAATAAGAGCTGGAACAGGAGGATTAGAAGCAAGTCTCTTTGCGGCTGATTTATTCAAGATGTATGAAAAAGTTAGTCATAAAAAAAAATGGTTATTAGAGTTAATTTCTATTTCTAAGAGTGAAGCAGGTGGATTAAAAGAAGTTATAGCATCTATCAAAGGTACAAATATTTATTCAACACTTAAATATGAAAGTGGTGTTCACAGAGTACAAAGAGTTCCTGATACCGAAACACAAGGAAGAGTTCACACTTCTGCTGCAACCGTTGCAGTATTACCAGAAGCTGAGGAGGTTGATTTAAAGATAAAAGAAACTGACTTAAGAATAGATGTTTTTAGAGCTGGAGGACCTGGAGGGCAATCTGTAAATACTACTGACAGCGCTGTAAGAATTACTCATATTCCAACTGGAATATCAGTTTCTCAACAAGATGAAAAATCTCAACATAAAAATAAAGCAAAAGGAATGAAAATTTTAAGAGCTCGACTTTACGAACTAGAAAGATCCAGAATTGATCAAGAAAGGTCTCAGGATAGAAAGAATAAGATTGGCAGTGGAGATAGATCTGAAAGAATTAGAACATACAATTTTCCACAAGGGAGAGTTACCGACCATAGAATTAATTTAACCCTACATAAACTTGAAGAGTTCCTTGAAGGGGAAATTTTTGATGAAATGATCGAGTCGTTAACTTTACGAGCGCAAGAAGAAAGTCTAAATAATTTATAAAGTATGAATATCCAAAATGCAATTGAGAAAGCTAATCAACTCCTAAAAAAAAACAATATAAAATCTGCGATGTTAGATAGTGAAATATTAATGTCCAAAGTAATAAAAGAAGATAGGAAATATATTATTCTAAATTTAGATAAAGAGCTAAAAAAAAAAGACCTTTTAAAATTTGAGGATTTGGTAATAAATAGATCTTCAGGTAAACCCATAGCTTATTTGATAGGTGAAAAAGATTTTTGGAAATATAATTTTAATGTAAATGAGGAAACATTAATACCTCGGCCAGATACTGAGATAATAATAGATAATGTACTTAAATTAACAAAATGGAAGTCCAGATTAAAAATACTAGATATTGGAATAGGCTCAGGTTGTGTGCTCTTATCAATTTTAAAAGAAAAAAAAGATTTTTATGGTACCGGTATTGATATAAGTAAAAAGTGTGTAGACATAAGTAAAATCAATGCTTTAAAACTAAATTTATCCGACAGAGTGAAATTTTTTAAATCAGATGTTGACAATTTCTTTTATGGCAAATATGATTTAATAATATCTAATCCTCCTTATATAAAAAAATTAGATTTAAATTATTTAGATAAGGATGTTATTAATTTTGAGCCAAAAATAGCTCTAGATGGGGGTTTAGAAGGAACATCAGAAATCAGAAAAGTAATAAATAGATCATCTGATCTGATAAAAAAAAATGGCAAACTTGTTTTAGAGATTGCATTTGATCAAAAATATAAAGTAAAAAAACTTTTAAAAGATAAAGGATTTTATATTAATAAAATAATAAAAGATTATGCAAAAAATGATAGATGCATAATAAGTACAAAAATTTGAGAAAATATTAAGATGGTAACATTTAGAAATAATAATGGAAGAAGAAATAATTTCAGGAGAGGTGATAGAAATTACAAAATAAACGGTGAAAGACAAAAATTCAGTAACAACTTTTCAAGTAATGAAAATTTTCAAAGGAAAATCCCAGGTAGAAATAATCATAATGCTTCAAAACTAATTGAAAAATATAACAATTTAGCAAGAGAGGCTTTGTCAATTGGTGATAAAATTATGTCAGAAAATTATTTTCAACATGCTGATCACTTTTCAAGAGTATTAAGTGAACAAGAAAACCTCAAAAAATCAAAATTTGCTGAAAAAGCATCGGTGGAAAAAAGTCAGGAATTAACTGAACTTAAAGATAAAAAAAGTGTAAGTGAAGAATCTAACGCTAAATCTGAAAAAATCCAGTCTGAGGCTAATTAGTTTAGACCAATAATTTTTTCTGATTTGAGAACATCTAGTTTTATTTTAACAGTTTCAAACCTTTTTCTTTCATCTCCTTTTAAGATCTTACCTGAAGGTAATTTCAATTTTTGAGAATTAATTTTTTTACCGTTAACAATTACTTCGTAATGCAAATGTGGACCAGTGGATTTTCCTGTAGAACCAACATAACCAATAATTTGAGCTTGTCTAACTCTAACACCACTTCTAATACCTTTTGCAAACTTTGACATATGTGCATAAACAGTTTGATAAGTTGAATTGTGTTTTATAACAACACAATTTCCACCTCCACCACACCATCCTGCTTTTTTAACGACACCATCTCCCGAAGCCATAATTGGAGTTCCCATTGGTGCTGCGAAGTCAGTTCCTTTATGCATCTTATTAAAGCCATCTATTGGATGTTTCCTCATCCCAAAAGGAGAAGACAATCTTGCTCCATTAATTGGAGTTTTCATTAACGCTTTTTTAACACTTTTGCCACTTTTGTCATAATGACCTTTACTTCCCTCCTCGTTAAAAAAATATAAAGAATTACTTGCCCCACTCAATTTAAGATTTGCAAAAAGTATTTCTCCAGTCTCAATAATTCTTCCGTTATCATCTTTAAAAATTTCATACATTATTTGAAAAGAGTCTCTTTTTCTAATATCTCTTTGAAAATCGACTTGAAAACCATAAATTCTTGCAAATTCAATAATTATACTTGGTGGTATCCTTTGATCAGTTGCCGACTTATACAAACTTTGCATTATTGAATTTTCTTTATAGATTGTATTTTTTTTTTAATTTAGTAACCAAAATTTTTTGGTTGAATTTATTATCTAAATTTCTTTTTAGATAAATCTTTTCTTTGTTGGATATTTGGAATGTGAAATCTTTTATGATATTGTTTGACTGATCTAATGTGAATTTTATTTTGTGCTTAGTATTAAGTTTATTTAGATTTACTTTATTAGATAATTGTTTTTTGATCTCTTGAATTTCTTTATCTTTTATAAAATATAAACTCAATATATTATCAAAAGTTTCTCCATTGGTAATCTTGTGATTTATAATTTTAAATCTTGGCTCTAAATTATCAAATAGATGATTAATTGTCTTTTTTAAATAAATATTGCTTATTATATTCTTGTAGTTATTGTAAATTTTTTTTTTACTATTGTTATAATAAGTAGTAGAAACAATTGTAATAATTATAAGAAATCCTAAAGCTACAATCTCTGTATTTTTTTTAATTAATGATACAAAACTGGAATTTTTTTTTATTCTAATTTTTAGTTTTTCTAACATTTAAATAAAATATAATTTAAGAATTAATAGTTTAGCATTACCAAAAAATCAAAAAAAACCCTTTAAAATAGGGTATTTTTAACGTTTTTTTGTGTCTTAAGTGCTTGATTTCCTTTAATTTTAGCCTATAAGCATCGAACTTTCTCAAATTATTATTGAAACATAATATAAAAACGAGGATTATTAGGCTTATTCGCCTAATTAGCTATTTAAAAAGTAAAAATTTAAGAAGAGAAGTGTGGACGGTTAAGGTTACCAAAATTTGTCGTACACACTTCAACATTATATAAATTT
>MDSV01140991.1_pt1 | contig 13206 bp, 23 predicted proteins | sample 810851 | NCBI WGS metagenome assembly MDSV01 (sample SAMN05326640, study PRJNA326480) | marine metagenome | isolation source: seawater | place: Atlantic Ocean: North East | collected 2012 | reverse complement strand
TCCTCTTTATTTTTAATTGTTAGTACTAATATAATAAAAATTTATGACATAACCAAATTTTTATCATAATATCTTTGAACGGCTTTTTCCTTGGCTTTAGCTTCGACTACACAGTCTATATCTAGACCGTGAGTATTTATAGTGTCGTATATAAAGTGTGAATGTGCTTGAGGTTTTTTACCCTCTGCATTTTCTTTAATTAACATAGACTCTGAGTAGTGAGTACATTGTTTTACATTCGATGGCCAAGATTTTGAAGCAAGATGTAAAGCTTCTGATTCGGTAAGACCACCAGTGCAAAATCTATGATGATGATAATCGAATACAATAGGAATACCGATACGTTTGTATACTCCATCATATAACTCCTTTACTGAATACATCGATGCTTTGTCATCGTTCTCTACCGTTAGTCTAGTCTTAACAGAGTCTGGTAGTCTCTCGAAGTTCTTACAGAATCTCTCCATAGACTTTGGTTTATCTCCATAAGCACCACCAATGTGTATGTTTATTTTGTTGTAATGTGTTCTACTCTGACCTAACATATCAAACACATCACCGTGCATTGTCAAATCACCAACACAGTTTTGAACTACGTGTTCATGTGGTGAAGTAAGAACATTAAAAGGACCAGGATGTGATGTAATCCTAAGTCCGTGTGTTTTAGCCTTAACTCCAGCAGAGTGTAGGTATATCTGAATTTGTTTCAAATCTTTTAGGTCTTCCCATTCATACTCAGACTTCCAAGGTGCAAGTCCACTTGTGATACGAAAGAACTTGTAACCATTGAGTATGTTCCAATCAATAATCTTATCCAAGTCCATGGCATTTGCTAGTGTAAGTTCACTAGCATAATCTACACCTTTAGTATTAAAAGTTCTTTTTATCATACTACGACCTGTAGTAATTGGTTTTACACCTTTCTCTTTACCACCATATTTTTGTGGATAAGAAAGTTGCATGTTGATACAAGCATATCCCATATTCATTAGTATTCTGGTCTCCTTCCAAAATCGTTTTTCTTTATTCTTTTCTTTAGATGTCTTCTATACCACCAAAGAAAGTATATATGTTTAAGTTTACTAAAAATCACCTGGTGCTACCTGCCAAGTATTAAGACCGAGATTCCTCCACATATCGACAACCTTTTGCCTGTCATCCACAACAACAAAAACATCGTTGATATCTACGAAAGTATCAAGCATCTTCTTCTTGAGAATGTCATCAGGCATAAACCTCATATCAGGAGTTGCGGGATTACCATCAGCAATCGGCCAAGATTTGTCTTTGAACTTATCAGGCCTCATAACAAGAAGGTCAAAAGGAACATCGTGTATCTTGAGCCAATCTTTAGTAGAGTGAAAAGACCTATCGTTCCTACCTGAAAAAATAACAATCTTGAAGCCAGCATCTGAGAAAAGTTGAGCCATCTTGATTACAGGAACATTAGGCGTATCCCAATCCATAATAGAATTAGGAGCGGCAAAGATATCCCAATCAAGTTTGCCATTAGGTTTAAGAGACTTATCCCTTCTAACATCAATGTTAGCGAGAGTCCCATCAAGGTCGAAAATAATAGTTTTTTTGTTTTTCTTCATATCCTAATATAGTGAATAATTGTAATACAGGTCAACCTTTAATTGCATATTTTTTATAATCTTTATGATTAATATCTAAGTCAATAAAGCAATCATAACATATACTATATAATACTTTTGGGTGATTAGACATTGCTAAGTGTTGAACTTTCTTTTTACAAAGTTTACAAGATTTTAGTTTTACCATTCGTATCCTTGAAAAGGAACACGTACTAAGAAGTATGGTTTCTCATCTATATAAAACATTTCATTGATAGCCCAAGGATTCGTATGTTCAAAAACAATTCTATCTATAACAATCTCTTTTGTTTCTTCACGTTGCATCTTAGGTATATTGTTCCAAGCAAATGCTTCTACAATCTGTATTTCAAAGTGACAATACATATCTTTACCAGGTACTAACTGATATGCTATAATCTCAGGTCTCTCTGCTCCTGGTGCTTGGTCTTGTAAAAGAATTGGGTCAGGAAACATATAGTTTTGACCTTTAGCAAATGTAAGTAAAAATGTGACTGCTACTATTAATATATGTAGCCAAGATAATGATATTCTTTTCATACTAACTCCAAACAATAAGGTCTTTGTGAATCCATCCTTTATGGATAGAGATTTTGAATTTATCTACGCCATCAAAGTCTACAACTTTGGCCATAAAGCCATTGAAGAAAACAACAGCGTCTTTCCAAACTTTGTGTTTAATTTGTTTTGATTTCATTTTAACTCCTTAATATATATAAATATATAGTAAAAAACTAATACAGGACAACCTATTTTTTTAAAAATATTGGCTCGTGATAAGAGTAACCTTTAGTCAAATTATCCCAATGTTTTTTAAATGGTAAAATTTTTGCCTTCCTGTAAAGACCATCTACTTTTTTATAGTGACTTGAATCTGATACAACATCATCTTTAGAAAAGTAATCACTCAATTCACAAGTTATGAAGACTTCATTTTTTACCCACTCACTACATTTATGTATTGGCCAAAATTTATTTTGCCAAGTTACATCTAAATAAAAATGTTCTTCAAATCCTATACGAACTATACTATCTAAAACTTCACGAATTTCTTTAGGTTGATACTCACCAAAAATAAATATATCAGCATCCCAACTTAACCAATCTTCTAATATGCCACCCGCAATACAAATATTAAATTTATCTTGATGTGGTGTTTCGTTTATGATTCTTTGTTGTATCCATTTCCATATTGGATTATTAATATTATACAATCCATACCAATATGTTTGAGAGTACTCACCGTATTCAATAGTACCATCAAAGGTATCTACTATATAATCTTTAGACATCGTATCTTGTTTTTTTAGTTCTACCAAAAAAGTTATTATGAAATTTAGTTTTCTTTTTTAACGGAACTTCTGAATTACTTTTTTCTCTGTGACATTTTTTACATAAAGTTTGTAAGTTGTCTAAACTATAATAAGTATAATCTAATTCATCTTCTTTCAAACCTTTTTGTTCTATCAAAGGTCGTATATGGTCAACATCCCACTTCCGAGTAACTTTATTACATTTAGCACATCTACCTTTATCTCGTCTTCTTAATATTGCTCTACGTTCTCTGCTGTGATAAATTAACATATATTGATTAACACATTTCTCGTGCCAACTCTTTCGTTCATTTATTGTGCCATCGTCATATACAATATGTTTACCACACCATCTACATTGTCCTTTTACTTTTGTATAGTATGAATCAGGTTTAGGTGGTGTTCTAAAATCACCATCCCACTCTTCTTTTTCTTTACCAAATGTTCGTTCTTGTTTACTCGACCATCTACTAAATGGCATCAATCCTCCTGTGTGTCAAAAAAGAAAGTTTGAAATAATCTACCTGAATACTTATCAGTTCCGAATCCGGGTAACTTGGAACGATGGTAATAACCTCCACGATACACAACTAATCTATTATATTTATTACCAACAAAAGCAATCTCATCCCATTTATCTAAATCATTACACTCATCTAAAGAATTTAAATCTGATTCTGAATCTCTAACGTGGTCCCATAAAAAGATACCTGTGTCTTTATGTTGATATAAAGAAGTACCACTCTCAACAGGAGCATTAGGAGTTAAATATAAAACGCCTGCCCATTTAGTATCATCGTGGTGTATCCAAGTTGTACTTTCATTTGTTGTGTATTGATATGCTGTGTTATAACCTTCGCCCCATCCTGTAATTTTTTGTTTGACAATATTATCTTCGAAAAAAGATTTTAAGTATTCATTCTGTTCTGCAGGTTCTGAAGAAGTTCTAACACCCGGATAGTTTCCTGATACTTTGAAGTCAAGGCTTAAAGCATAATCTCTAACATCATCTACATTATCATAAAAGTCTTCATATATGTAAAGACCATCAATCATATGATACCTCTTCAGCAACTTCAAAAGTCATAAGATACTGACCATCCCACTCTTCATACTCAATTAATTTACAACTATCAGTGGTCATTCTATCCATAACTTTTTGCATTTGTTTTTCTTTGTGACAAATTATGTAAAGTTTTCCATCTTGTGATTTGACTAAAACTTCATTGTTTGGTCTATTATAAATCTTATCTTGTTTCATATTTATTACTATGACCGAGTTATCTTTTATTGAGATAATTAGTTACATATTTTATATTCTGTTAGTTTGTTTTCTCTGCCATCTATGGTGGGAAAATACTTAATAAAAAGAATGTTGAGAAGCAGTTACCTTACCCGGTCTTCTATCTTCAGCAGTTACTTTTTTAATGTTTGGATTATCTAATTTTGAGATATCTTCATACACAGGTTGATATCTCTTAGGGTTGTGTGATTCACCATTTTTCTTTTTAACTTCTACAATATCACCACAAATCATCACACCGGTTATTTCTTTAAATGAACCATCCATAGTCTTTGCAACTTCAGCAAGATGTAATTTAGAAACACCTTTTCCGCCTTTATAATATTCAGGCTTCACCCAAACAATCGCCATAATAATCTCTTGTGGATTGTCAGGATTAAGAGCCGTTACCGTTACCCATCCACTCTTAATTGCTCCTGTAGACCAATGAATTTTTTTCTGTTGACTAACTTTCTTTTCGTGTTTCCACTCAGCATCTAAAGAAACACAATCCATTCTATCGTTACTATTTTCTTTCCATTCAGTTCCATATAAGTCTGTAACACATAACTTGAAAAAATATTCTGTCATATCAGAAGTCATTGATGCGAGTGCATTAGGTCGAGTCATTATTTTAGTATTAGTTATACTACCATCTTTATGTGTGTAAGGAACGTTAAAATGTGTCAATTCACTTATACCACCACTCAATGCACATATGAACGGCATCAGTTTTTCTCTTGATACTTTAGGATTATCACCAAACAAGTAATCTTGTCTGTATTGATAACTTCCATTCAACATATCCCGTTGTAAATCATATCCGGCTTTTGCATCATCATACATTTGTGTATAGTAGGTATTGATATTAAACTTTCCTCTTCTCTCCATTACTCTAATCAAATCATCGTCATCTCTTGTCAATGGAACTTTACCTGCTTTATCAACACTACCTTTTGTAAAACCTTTAGGCCAAGGAATCTCTGTTGACTTTTTTTGTTTATCAACAACAAGCCATTGATACCAAGGTAACAAACCTTTTTTTGAAGTTATAGAAATACTTTCCATACACCACTTCATTTCTTTTATGAACTCCGGTGTGTTCCAAACGTAACCATCGTCAATAAAAGTCTGCGAAAAGTGGTCGAGTTGATAAAACTTTTCCCAATCTGTATACTCAGGCCTCGCATTATCACCCAATACATCTTTTAAGTGGGTTGACTTTTTAATACCTTTGTACATCTTGCCTTTAACTCTTTTAACTGCGGCATATCTACAAATATCTAAATTATATTCTTTAAACCAATCTATGTTAGTTGCTGAAAACATACTATGGTGTCCAGCAAAAAGATTAGGAGAATCCCAATAACTTTTTAAAGCTTTTTTCTTACCTGTTAATATTGCTGTATTAAATATAGTTTTTCTTGAATACTCTATATCTTTTTTCTTGTAGTCTCCTTTACTACCTTTATAAGTTTTACTATTTTCTTTAGACAATATTACATCTTCATTGAGAACGTATCCTGTTGGGTCTGTGTGATACGAATCATCTGCACCTCTTTGCCACCAAACTTCATCGCCATTAGACCCTACCATTGGATTAGACGGGTCCATCATTTGTTCATATGATAAAGAGTACGTACCGTCAGGATATCGATTTACATTATTATCTGAACACCATTGATTAAATTTTTCACGAAGTGTCATTTTGCGTACCCCTCACACCAATCAGGAAACACTTGTTTTTCTTTTCTTAGTTCTATTATCAACTTTTCAAGTTCATCCTGCACGTGATTAATATAGTACATTGTATCTGATGTATCAGTACCTATATCACCTTCAGGACAACAAGAGTAAGCATCTCCTGCTGTACCCTCGATGTCTTCAAGTTTTTCTATTAACTCCTTTATATTCATTTTACTGCCTCGTACTTTTAGCAGTACCTGGACCACCACCACTGAAGTTACCTGAGTACTTCGCTCTGTACGAAGTCTTCCTATGTCTTACAGAAAACTTAGGTGCTCTCATTAGTTGAGAAGCAGGTGTCCACTTACCACTTATTTTATCTGAAGCTTGTTTTAGCTTCGTTACTAAATCTACTTTGACAGGCATCGGGATGTTAGAATCTTTTACTTCCAACAACATATTTTTGATTGATGGGTCATTGAATCTGAACATCTCTTTGATGTGATTGTCAACTTTATTTACTATGGTATTGTTCATTTATTATTCTCCAATTAGTTAAATTAAATAATCAGGACCTGTCCACCTGAAGTAGTTTTGATTTGAATCAAAGATGTTACCTCTCTGCCATTTAGCGGGAGACGCCCAACCTGCGGCTTTGAACACATCACCTTTCTTGTAAGGGATACCTTTTAGAACTCCATCACCATTAGCGATGAAACCCCAAACAGAACTTCCTTGAAGTATCTTAGTGTATTTCTTACCAATTTTCATATCGACACCGGCATTGAATCTTTCAATACCTTCTTCCCAGGTAGACCATTTAGCATAGTCTTTTTTGATGTTTGACATTAGTTCGCTGATAGCGTTCCAAAAGTCAATCGATGAATCTTTGTCAAAGTTTTTACTCATTACAACTCCTTGTTTTTTATCTCTCATAACAACTAAATATACCGAGAAAAACCAATATAGGACAACCGTTTTCTTAGTTTAATTTATCCAATACTTTCTCTACATAAAAGTTACTTGCTACATATTGTCCACTATAACCTTTAGTAGCAGTAGGTCCGTGACTATAAGCAGTCAATACTTTTTCTAAAGTATTCATACTATACTTATGAGTCAACTTGGACAGATACATAATACCTAATGTTACGTTAACATAAGGGTCAAACAAATCTCCTGCAGGAGTCTTGAACTCAGCAAAGGCTGTTTGTGGTTTGATTTGCATAAGACCACGCGCATCACTTGTTGATACTGCCTTGTGATTCCAACTTGATTCTGTAGAGATTATAGCTTTAACTAAATTATAATCCACATCATACTCTTGACAAAGAGCGTGTGTGTAGATTAATAAATGTTTCAGTTTTGATTTGTTTAGTGAAGATTTGATTTGATGTGCTTCTAATTGAAAGTTAGGAACACTTTTTGTTTGTGGTAATGTGCAAGTCATATTACACAATACGTGTAATGTATCACCTCTTGGCAAAGTCCAAGATTGTTCATTACTATTAGATAAAATACTTGGTGCGAATAACATTGTTATTAGACAAGTTAAACTAACTCCTAAAAGGAATGATTGTCTATTCATTATAGTTCTCCTGATTATTTCTTAAATATAATACAGAAATATGATACAGGACAAGCGTTTTTTTTATTTAGTTACGTCTACGCCGTCCTTACCTATTTCTTCTTTACTTAATGTATCGTAGGAAGATGGAGTATGTACATTCTCATACCGAGAGGTAATACTTCTATTAGGTGTAACTTTTTTTTCTTTCTTTTTAGGTGGGCTTACTTTTTTCTTTTCTTTCTTTACTTCTTCCTCTTTAATATACATTTGAACTTCTTGAGTTCCTAATGCAATATTAAAACCAATTGTTAGCACAACTGCTAAGGGGTCAAAGACAAATATAAAAACAAATATTAACCAAGTCACAACGGTGTCTACATCTGTTCCGAAAACTTTTGCTACGAATATAGCAGGTCCGACATCTACACCTGTTTGTACTAATCCTATTTCAATTTCAGACATTTCTTGTTTCATATCTATAATCTTTTTAGATACATCTTGAATCATAGGATTGTATTGTTCACGTAACTTTCTACGTGCGGTACGATAGTTATCAGGTAAGTCATTTACCTGAGCATCTAATTCTTCTTTTAAAAACGTTTTATCTTCTTCTAATTGTTCTAATCTTTCTTCATACGCTAATAACGTTGTAGATTCTTTTTTAAAATTTAGTGTAGCCCCTTGGTAAGCATTTGATAAGAATCCAAAGATACCGATAGATGTTATAAAGACTAATAATACTACAGCACCGATTAGATAACCTCTCATCAATTTACTAATCTTATTCCAATACTGATATACGAAACTTGCTGTAACAAGTTTACCTACTTCTAATGAAGTAGCCATAAATACCACAGACCAAAATGCTCCGGAGAACAATTTAGATAGTCCAAAGATGGAAAAGAATGCTGCATTGAATGCTACGAAAAAGGCTGTAGCACCCACTAAGGCAGGAAATTTTTTAAATCCTTCTAACATATAATATTAAATATACTAACCTAAAGCTTTTTTTAGTTGTTCTGCGAATAAACCTCGAACCTTTTTTCGAGAGATTTCATCCATATGAAACCACTGCCAAGCTAAACTATTCTGTATTACACTTATTTTTTCTTGTACTACTTTGTTTTTTTCTTCTAATATAGGTATCATATTTTCGCTTTCTTCTATATTCATATCAACATCACGTGCTATATCCATCAATTCAGATAAGTCATTTGATTCTTTTGCTTCATTTGCTCTCTGAAATAATTCTTTGTCACCGCCTTTATCAGGATGTAATTTAGTAGATAACTTTTTAAAAACATCATTAACTAATTTATTGGGTCTTGTTTTTTCTTTTTTATATTTATTAACTTCTTGTTCAGGAACGAACTCTGAAAAATCTTTATGAAATAACGGAACTACATCTAAAGTAAATACGTATCTTTTTTCTTCAAGTTCAGATTGTAAGAAACTTTGTTTTGCTTTTAATTTCTTAATCTGTAATATTTTATATTCATTCATTACGCCCTCGGCTGATTCTCGTCTTCTCTCATCAACCATATAAAAAGTCTTTCCATATCTTCTCTATCAAAATAAAACTCTGTATGTTTCATTGCTAATATCTTTTGTATCACGTTCGGAAAAATAGGTAACTTCTTTACAAAGTCTTCCATATTGTTTATATTGTTTTCATTACAGAAATGGTATACTATTTTAAAGCCATCTTTCATAACTATAAATAGTTATAAATCTTCAAACTCTGCCACAATAACCTTTTCACACATATACCAAAAGTCGCCATTACGAAGTATGGTATCGGCCATATACTGCTTCTTCAACTCATTTGTTGTGAAGTGTGTATTGACCGATACCGTACCTTTGATTAAGTATAAATCGTCATTTACTGAGATTATTCTTTTCACTTAATCTTTATGTTAGTAACCTTTGGTTGTTTAGGTTCTATCTTTGGAATAGATATTGAAAGAATACCATCCTTAAAGCTAGCATTTATTTTATCACCATCTAACAAATCACCTAATGTAAAGGAACGTTTGAATGAAGATGCTTTCAATTCTTTCCTAAGAACCTTAGCACCATCTTCTTCCCAAACACTATGTTTGTCTCCTGCGATAGTAAGTATGCCTTCTTCAACTTCCACCTTGATTTGTTTTTTGTCAAGTCCTGGAATCTCTGCAACAACGCCAACCTTGTCATCGTATTCATAAACGTTAACCTTTGGGTAAGCAGAACCTTGATATGGATTAACACCAACCTGTTGTGAAACTTCAGGAAAGTTTTTTTCGAACATTGTATCGAACAATTTATCGAATGGTGTTAAAAATTCATCTCTATCGAGTGTACGTAATATAGTCATTATATTCTCCTATTGTTATTCATTTGAACTAACGTGAATCCTCATCGTGAGCGATTCGTTACTATACTATATACAAAAAGCATACTATAAAGAATGGTCTATACTTTTGACAGATTATTTACAGGTAGTTTATATATCTTACCTGATAGGTCTGTCACTTTGACACTCTCTTTCAAAGGCCATGTTTTATCATTAGTTATTACAACTGAACCTGAATATAATGCACCTTCGGCTGAGAAATAGTCTTTACAAACTTTTATTCTTATTTTATTTTTCATAATTACTGAATGTTATTATCACATAACGAGTACCACTCGTTACCGGCTTTGCTCCGTGTTTATGTGTGATGTTACCTGGATGTACTGATAAGTGTCCTACCTCACCAAAGTGTAAAAGATTTTGTCGTGGGAACCAAGTACCACCACCTTTAAATTCTGATTTATCATTTAGTGTCATTACGGTAGATATTAAACTTGAATCGTGATGTACACCTAATGATGATTGTGTGTCAGGTGAATACTTGACAACAAAGTTTTCAAACTTTAATCTATCCCATTTGTCACCTTCTATCTCATAAAAGTATTTAGCAGAATCTATCATATACTCCTGTAACATATTAGAATAATCTTCATTTAACTTAGAGTCAATGTTCTCCAAAAGAATATCATAAGTAGCATAAAAATCGTGTCTACCTTCTGTCCATTGATTTTTCTTTTCTGCTTCTTGAATTACCCAATCACACCAATCTTTATGTATTAAAGGAAATGAATACATATACAAGTCAACAGGGTCTATTAATAAGTTCCAATTCTTTAACTTAGTAGAATCTAATATAGAAGTATCAACTCTCGGTTTCTTTAATGATACGATTCCTTCTTCTGTTTCTTGTCGAAACCATTGAAAGTTATCTTCTTGTGCTACGGCAACTAAGTCAGGCATTATAACTCTCATCAAATCATCTCTATCTGTAGCACCATAACACGCAGGAACAAACTCATCTGATATCATAATCTTATCATAGAAGCCTTGGTCTTGTAAAGACTTAGCACCTAATCTTGTTAAGATATACGAAGTTAAATTATAACTCTTAGATGGGTACACCCAAGGCATACTTGAAATAATATTATCTTTTAAATACCCTCCACCATATGGAACTTCTAACGCATCTTTATTTATTTTTATTCTATCTAAATAAATTAATCCTACCTCTTCCGGGAACTCATCTAATGTTAAGTTAACAGGTTCTAAAGGAATGAAGTCTTGTTCTAATATCAGAGTATAGTTATACCCTAACTCAACTGCAAAGTCCCAAGCCATAGCGTGACTTAATCCACATCCTATATCACTTGAATTTAAATCTGCATTATACCATTTATAGTATTGTCGAGCATCATCAACTCTCCAAGGAAACAATCTCCATCCACGTTCATCTAAATACTCTTGGTCAACATCACTTCCTTTGATGCCTTCAAGTATGTGAATATCTTTTTCAGATAACGATGGATTCATTTCCAACAACCCAGGTATCTTAGCTTTAGTTTCCTCAGGGTCTATAGTTATTATTATACAACCTAAGTCACTTGTTAATCCATCTAATGGTATATCCGGAATGTCTTCTACATCCGGAACTAACTCTTCACTATTCCAATAGCTATCACCTGTGATGAAAGAAGTATACCATTCTATAGCATTACCATTTGCGTGTATAAAATAAGAATCACCTATATCAATCTCATCATCAAAATTTTCTATTGGACCTAAACATTTAAAATACTTACTTTGATAATCAAGTTTGATTTTATCTTTGTTGTCAAGATATATATTTTGATAATAGTATTGGTCATCTACTAATGCAGGTACGCCTTGTTTTTCATAATCATAATCTAATAAATCATATTTATTTAATAGTTCTTTTATATAATTGGTTCTACCAATAAACAATCCTGAATTTAAATATAATGTAGGTCCTATTCTGTTTGGCTTTATAAATTTATTCTTTAAATCCCAATTAGGCCAATAAGTCGGTTCTGATGCAAATATACATTCGTATGGAAGTAAATCAGATACTAATGTATTCGGTCTAGGAATTGTATTACAAAATGTATCACTACCATCACAAAATAAAAGATAATCATCATAAGAAAATTTATTAGAATTTAAATATTCTTTTAGATAGATAACTTTTTTACCGCCACCTGGAAATGAAGTTAAGTCACCTCCGTTCCAATAATCATCAGAACCAAGTGTTATTAATTCTTTATCTAACTTATCTTTAACTGAAGATTTTAAATATCGATACTCAGGAGTATCAATTATTTCTTTAGTTGCTACGGTTACTATTCTTAGCTTCAACCGGAGTCCCTCTTAAATAATTTTTAGTTAACATCTGTTCAGCTCTTCTACGAATTTTGTAATCTTCGAAAGACTCACCTTCCAAACGTTTAGGGCCTTTAAGTAGTTCACCTATTTTTCTTTTTGACATTGTAACCTCTTTTGTTTAACCTTTAAAAACTTTCTTTTTCTCTCCGTGATATTCGTAAGCGTGTCCTTCTTCTTTTAATAATTCATTAACTGATTTCTCGTGTCCTTTAACAAATATCTCACCGAGAACTCTCCCATATTTACCACGACCGTGTGATATAATACTGAACTTACCTTCATCAGAATTTTCTAATAAGTCTTTTACATAAGCCTTTGCCGCTAATCCTTTTTCCTTCTCTGCTAAATCTCTTGTTCTACTTTCCCAAGTATCAACACCATAGAATCTAATTCTTGATTTAATCCAAACATCAAATCCTAAATCGATTAACGCATCACAGGTATCACCGTCAACTACTCTATCTAACTTACAACTATAACCATGTTTATAAACTTGTTTTCCCATTTGACTCTCCTAACTTCTTTTATATATAACAAGTGGCTCGGAGAAAGGAGTATAAAAACCGAGCCACTTAGGACCGTGAACGAATTAACGTTCACTATCAAATTTATTACTCGTAGTAATAAATAGAATCAAATTTTTAAAAAACGTTTTTTTTTATTTGTTTAAAAGGGGCAGGAAAAAGGAATAATAAAAACCTGCCCCTTAAATAGAGTCTGTATTAGACTCTTACGTTGTCACTACCATCTTCATCTTCTACATCATTGAATAGATTACCATCACCTTCTTCACCGACATACTTTTGAACCAACTGCTTGACAAAGGTTCTCTCTGAGTCAGCACCACCATCAGCAGAGTACTGAGGGTAGATACATACTTCAGCTGACTCCTCAAGTGAGAAACCATCATAGAGAAGACCTGCTATCTCAACAGAAGTCCTTGTTGAAACTCCTGAAGAAAAACGACCATTCTCAGAAATAGCCTCGACACGAGTCAAGTGAGC
>MDSV01030210.1_pt1 | contig 13206 bp, 7 predicted proteins | sample 810851 | NCBI WGS metagenome assembly MDSV01 (sample SAMN05326640, study PRJNA326480) | marine metagenome | isolation source: seawater | place: Atlantic Ocean: North East | collected 2012 | reverse complement strand
TTAGTGGCGGATCAGAAGATACCAGCCGGTCGGGGTTCAAATCCCTGTGCTCCCACCTTTTTTTGCTAATTCTGATTTAATCCTGTAACCAACATGTTGATGTCTGAAGAACTCTTGAATTGAGGTGGGGAAGCATATGCGTCGAGGTTTCACATTTCTTTGTCTAGCCTTATTCTTGGCTCCGCTGACCGGTTCTCTCGGCAATGAGATTGATTCAAATCCAGATTGGTCATCTACTATTCCAGAAATGACACCAATCGTTTACGAGGAAATCGATTGGTGGGAAAGAACAACTATGGATTCCAACAGAAATGGCATCTTTGATTCACTTGAAACATTGAACGAAACAGTAGGAATCGGTCTATCTTATGGTAGAGATGTTACTGACTTTGATGTTGCATTACTAGAATCAATGGGCTATCAGATTACAGATGTAATAGAGTCTGTAGACGCAGTACTACTCGGATTTATCGATTCAACTGACGTTTGGGATTTATCTCAAATCGAAGGCGTAGTTATGGTTGAAAGATACGGCCAAGTTATTTTGTGGGGAGATGTCCAAACTCCAAACATAAAAGCTGAACCTTCAGATGTATATCCACATACTGCATGGAATCATAGCACGATGAAAGGTGCAGGAATTAATATCGCTATGGTTGACACTGGAACCGATAACGAGCATCCTGGTCTGAAAGACAAGTTTGTGGCAGGATATGATGCGGTTTGTTACTTGCACACAGATCCAGAATGCGTTCTATCAGGAGGCTCTAGGGAAACCGATGGTTCCTTTGACCCAGATGATGGAAATCAACACGGTACTGCTTGCATGGGAATGGCTGCCGCTACCGGTTTAGATGCTAATGGGGAGCAAACTGGGTACGAAGGTTCTGCGCCCAATGCAAGCCTAATCGATGTTAGGATTGGTACCGATGCTGGCGCGGGTCCATTCGAAAACTATCTTCTTCCTCAAGAATTCTATGAATCCGCAATGAATGGACTCCAGTGGATTATAGACAATAAGGACACCGCTTGGCCAGGTGTTGATGAAAGCCTTCATGGCATTGACATCATTTCACTTTCATGGGGTATTACAAGCCATGAAAGTGGAGGAAGTGATGGAGAAGACATGCATTCACGTATCCTTAACGAAGCAACTCTTGCAGGAATAAGTGTAAGTGTAGCAGCCGGGAACGATGGATCCGGAAATGATGGTTTATCCGGAATGGGGTCATCTTCCCTATCGATAACCGTCGGAGCGACAGATGACATGAATTCAATCGAAAGAGATGACGATACTATTGCAGGTTATTCAAGTCGTGGCCCTCGTAGAGACAATGGCGATTCTAATCCAATCAATGAGATGAAGCCCGATGTTACTGCATCAGGTTCAGACATTGTGCAAGCTGAAGCTTGTGTTACTTCAGGTTCGTGTAACAACTTCTTAGGAGGAGATGCTTCTCAAAATGGTTACACTGAACGTGGTTCAGGAACTTCTTACGCAACTCCTGCGGTTACTGGGGTAATTGCTCTAATGATGGAAGTAAATGATGAAATCAATCCATTGGTAATTAGGGAAATATTACGTTCAACAGCTGAAAGAAGAGAAACTCTATCTGCGGCAGATGGCGAAGGTGTTGAAGAAGGACCATGGGCTACTTATCCAGACGTTGATCCTCATTGGAATCGTCATTTTGGTTGGGGAATGGTCGATGCCCATGATGCAGTATGGACCGCTCAATATCTCAACATGTCAGGAATAACCACTTCTGATATGAATTTAGATTTACAAGTTCATATCGAAAATATTTCTTCTGAAGGAACAGTGAACACATACACGGGTCAAGCTTGGAGTCGCGGTGCAGTGATGGAGAAAATAGAATATTCAGTCGATGGTGGAGAGACCTGGACTGAAGTAATGTATGAGTCAGTAAACGGTTCTATGACCGCTTATGAATCATTCCAATTCCAATTTGTTGTAGATACCGATGTACTGCCTGCGGACTACAATATGATTATTGTAAGGGGTGTTGATTCAGAAGGGGCCTCTTCGATGATATCTTGGGATTCAGTTATTGGTGGAGGTAATGTTGAATCATTCGCCAGTGGCGACTCTATTGGAAGATTACTATTCATTGGAGTTGTTGGATTTGCAGTACTGATATTTGGAGCACTTGTTGCAATTAGACAACAAGCGGAACAACCTCTTCATTATGTGACTCAAGAATCTGAAGATGTTGAATTACCTCCTGTGGTTGATGATGAGCCTTTAGATGCCACATTAGTGGATGATGTATCAGATAGCACCTCATCTTGAAAAGTGAACTCGTAGTCGTCCTGCCATGCGTGGCTTTTCTGATCGAGCGTTGGATATCCAACCTACTGGTGTCCGCAAGATGTTTGATATGGCGGGAGATGATGTAATTTCATTTGGTTTGGGTGAACCAGATTTTCAGCCACCTGCTATTGCTATTGAAGCAATGTATCAGGCAATGAAAGATGGCCACAATAAGTATACTACTACTGCGGGATTACCTGCACTAAGAAAGAAAATAGCACAATCTTGGGACAATGTTTGCCCAGGATTAGATGAAAGCAATGTTTGTATGACTATGAGTGGAACAAACGCACTTCTGAATATCTTTGCAACACTTGTCAATCCCGGCAAGAATGTCCTTTTGCCAGAACCTTACTTCCCACTTTACGGGCCTGATGTTGGCTTATGGGGCGGGGAAGCCAGATTCTACGAATGTTTGTTTGAGAATGAGTTTGTTCCTACAGTCGAGCACTTGGAAAGTTTGGTCGATGACGACACCGTTGCAATCTTGTACAATTTCCCTTCAAATCCAACCGGTGCAACAATCACATCTTCGCAAAGAGACGAGTTACTTCAATTTGCACAGAAGCATGACCTTTGGCTCATCACCGATGAAGTGTATGATAGAATTGTCTTCGACGGTGAACATGTGTCATTTGTTGGATGCGACGATGAACGTGTAATTCTTGTCAATTCTTTTTCCAAAACGTTTGCTATGACTGGTTGGAGAATCGGATACATACTTTCTGCCAATTCTGATGCCATGTCGCAGATGACAAAATTACAGTATTACATTACTGCATGTTCAAATGATGCAATGCAGCATGCAGTACTTGCTGCGTTTGAGAAAGCAAATGACTACCCTGATGAGATGTGTGTTGAGTTCAAAGCTAGAAGAGACTTGATTTGCTCAAGACTAAACTCCATGCCTGGTGTTCAATGTCATGTACCTGAAGGTGCGTTCTATGTGTTCCCCAAAGTAGACGTTCCGGGTATGAATAGTGAGGAAGTAGCGCTGGAACTTCTGAAAGGTGGTGTCTTATGCTCTCCTGGAAGTGCTTTTGGACCATCAGGGGAAGGACATCTTCGATTTGCATATACTATTTCACGAGAAGATATTTCACTTGGAATGGATAAAACTGAAGCCGTACTGAGAAGTTTACGTGGCGATTGAAATGTGGGCTGAGTTCATTGAATTCTTAATCGGTGCTACAGCAGCGCATTTGATTACTAGAGTGCCATTTTTGACGTTCCCACGACTTAAGAGTTGGAATGAACAATTTTCTCCCCATCCAGAAGCCGTTTATGTTGATGCTCACTTAATTCAAAGAGTTATGCACATGCGTTTCTTCCATTGGTTGGCAATTGTGTTTGCATTAATTCCTCTAATCTTCGGTTGGTTCAGTATGGCATACGGTTCTGCAGCAGTTGGATTTGGAATGTGGTCTGTTTCGGGATGGCTAATACTATCTCGTTTGACTGGCTTTTTCGCAGGTGAAGAAGCAAACTGGACAAAACAATTGGCAATGGAACTACAACTCGTTAGGAATAGAACAGATTCTGATGAGTCCTGTTGTAACCTTCCCTACCCTGTATGGGAAGTGACAGCTGTAAGGTGTACTAATTGTGGTTCCAATCTTTTGAATAAGCCTAGGCCTGATCTAGGACGGCCACGTAGTGATGGTTGGATTATGGGGTTCATACGATTGATGATAACCGACGGCCGGCCTATTGTTGCAGGCGAAGAGGAATAATTAGTCAAACATCGACCCAAAGCCTTCAAACTCAGAGGTTTCTTCTTCTTCAACTACAGTTTCTATATTTGCAGGGGTTTCTTCAACAATATTGTTTTTGTCGACAAAGGAGAACGCTTCATCAGTAGTGGATACAGCATCCATGCTACTACTCATTGCTTGAGGAGCAGAATTCGCTGCTGCAATTGCGGTTGTTCCCGCGCTGTGGGTTTTTGCAGCTATACCTGATGCGGCAGTTGCTGCAAGCCCTATGCCTATGCCAACCGCAGCACCAGCAACTGCTCCAACAACTCTTCCTGTTGCTACTAGTGCCCCTCCATCTCCTTCTTGCTCTGGCGATTTGATTTCAATTTCATCACCAATCCGCATCCATTCCGGCGGTGTACCAGAGCCTCCGCCCAGGCATGCCAAAGTAGTGAATGCGGCTAATGGCATTACAGCTAGAGCCGTTAGTAGATCAAGGAAAGAAGTTTCAGGGACACTTCCGATTCGGAGTAGGTCTTCCATGAATGATTGTTCTAATTGCAAGTTGCTAGATAAATCGGCTCCTACCCAAGAGAGAACTATCACGCTTGCTAGTCGGCCCATGAGCCACAGTACAAGGACTGGAGCTAGCCATGACAATTTTGTCATCGATATCAGCCATCTTCTAGTGAATGCTGCAATAGTTATGTGCTTGCGAGCAAATTTTGGAAATACTCTCATAACCATTATCAGAACAACCAGATAACAGGCCATCGCCACCTCTAATTTTCTATTTTCTCGAACCCATTCTTCGGGTATAAAAATTACAAAACCTAGAGGGATAATTACTAGCAATAACTGAAACGGTATCGCCAGTAAGACTAGTCCTCCATGAGTTGAAAGTAGCGAGTGTCTCTTGGTTATTCTATCGTTGACCATAACTGTCAATTTAGCATGAGGGGATCTTGCATGGTTCCTTCTTGAATTACGAAGACTTGCAGCATCTCTTTTCGCTCTAGTCAGACCCAATGCGGCTTTCCATCCGCCCTTCTCGACTACTGAAATTGGTGTGAACCCACCAAACAATAGTGCTAGCAAGAGTGCTAACATTCCATAAGCGAGAGATGCTGCAATAATCCAAGGAATCATTTCTGATTGAAATGACATTGTGAAGTTTTCTGAAGCAAGTTCGAAGTTTATCAGATAAGTGATTGAAAATGCAGCCATAGGGGTTAGAAATATCTGGCAGAAAACCAGTCCAGTAAGCCAGAGGCGAGCTGCCATCGGCCCTTTGTTAGAGTACTCACCCACAGTATACCGCAAATCTTTGCTTTCTCAAAGGTTGCCCTTAATCAATGACCTTTGAGGGCGATTAAAAGGGTTCTTTTGAACTACCAAACCTTCTGTCCCCTACGGGGACATCTGACGGGGACATTCATATGCCACACTACAGTCGCATGGTCGTTGATGCACATGCGCAAGTCGATACCATTCCTATTGGTGACCATTCTTCTCATGCAATCTTTTTTGCTTTTGTCCACAGATAATGTGCAAGCAACTTCAGGTAGAGGGGGCTCTTCTGACGATTTTTCTGTTGCAGAAATAATGGTCAATTCTTCAGAAGCTAACCATTGGATTCAACCTGATGGCAGCGTAGTTGTCTATGTTGCAAAGGGAGATACGGTCGATATTTCGGTCGAAGTGAAGCGCGGAGGTGGAGCTCTAACAGGTTCTAGTTCCACAGTGTCTGTTGACATGGTTCATCCAATTGGGTTCGTGATGAATTCAACATCTTGGGAAACAGTTCCTATGCTCGGTGGACAATCGCACATAGATTCATTCTCATATACTGCAACTGTTGCTCATTCATCTCTGGATGTTTCAACCAATGAATTGTCTGGTGGAATCATCATCAGAGCAACCGTTTTCAACTCTGCTGACGATCGAAATGAAAATGATGTCATGGAAAAATCGTTGCCTGTAGCATTGGCCCAAGATGACATGGATGCAGAAGGAGACCCTCGTGACCAAGCACTTCCTACAGCATCGAAAGCCACCTTCTATGGCGGAGAGTACCCAATCGATGGTAGTGATGCTACTGGAATTGGAATCTGGCAAGAAGATGGTTCAACTTCAGCAGTAGGTTCTGCTAACTGGCGCCATGCAAACTCTGGCTCAGATTACCCTTCTGCTTCCCGAAGCCGCCTAGTATTCGCTTTCCGTGGTGCAGACAGTAACTGCGGTTACGGTGCTTCATTAGATGGAGGTCTTTCCCAGCAGTACATCCAGTGGATGTGTAAAATGCAACTCAATTCTGCAGGTTTAGTATCTGCTCAAATGCATGTTCAAACATGGGGCCAGATGGGTGCAGGAGATATGGTCGCTCTAGAATTATGGAGAGGCAATGGTGCTCCTGAAAGTACAATTTATCACAACTTCGTCGAAGATACTCCAAGTACCACTCCTGGCTCTTGGAGTAACATTTCTTGGGATCCAACAGATGAATTGGGTGGCCATTCGTGGTCTTATGGGATACTTTTCCAATCTGATGGTTCTGGGGCTTCAAATGGTATGCATGTCGATGATTTCGTTATGTTTGGCATCGAAAAGGTAAGCGAATTTACCTTGGATGTTGAATGCGATGACCCAACTGGTGGTTACACAACACCTCCTAACACAATCGTTCCAATGTTCTGCACTATTACAAACAACGGTTACATGGGCGCTCAGGTTCGTCTCCAATCAAATGTGTCAAACACAACTTGGATGAACCCTAGCCTTCCAATGATTAGAATAGACAGCGATAATCCTACTCAACACGGAACCAATGTTGTTCTACCTGTTATTCCTGGCGGAAATACTTCTGAAATGTGGATCAACCTTTCAGTACCGGCTGGAGCAGATGTTCAGCAGCAAGTTTGGCAAGTCTGGTGGGAAGATGCAGGCGGTACTCAGTTAGGGGAATTAGGAAGAATAACTTCTGATATCGCCATTACTGAACAATATGGTGTGCATCTATCATCAACAGCTCCACTACTTGCAGCATCACTACTTCCCGGAGAAACGACCGACATACCATTCAAACTACAGAATGCTGGAAACAGGGAAGCGGGATACACCATTACATCTAATTTCCAAAGCCAAGAATGGGTTTCATTCGTTACTGATTTGAATCATAGCATAGTTCAGATGCCTCTGCCTTTAGATAAGGGCGAAGAAGTCCAGTTACTTCTGAATGTAACAGTGCCTTCTGATGAATTACCAGGTGAAGTACCATTCTCTCTTAGAGCAGTATGTCCTTCATGTGGCCAGTCGCTATTCGGTAATGATGTAATTTCAAAGAAGATCGAAGTTCCAGTGCTCAGAGAGTTCACAATGAGTGCAGAGGAGTTAGAAATAGAGGCTGCAGCAAATGGCAACTCCAGAATCGTTTACATAGATATTTTGAATCTAGGTAATGACGATGAGGCTTATTCTCTAGACCTTGTACAATCAAACTGGAGGCTAGAAGCGTATCTTTCGGCTGATGAAACACCAATTCTCGATGCATGGGACGGAGAGACTAGTATTGCACTAAATCTTCCAATGCCAGTTGGTTTGTCACCGGGACTCTATACTGCTCGAGTAACTGCTACAAGTCTTGATGATCCAACGGTCATGGAACAGATAACAATCAATGTTGATGTTACAGACACGGCTGCTGTATCTGTATCTGATGAAGAATCAGATCAATCATACATTCCTGGCGATGATTCACAATCTATGCGTTTTGAAGTTACAAACGATGGAAACAAGGCTGACCGTTTTACTATGTCATTGGACATTCCTGAAGGAATGAATGCTGAATTCGAACAACTAATTGAAGGGGACCTCACTCCACAATTAGAACCAGGTGCATCATACAACGTTACAGTTACTTTCACTTTCGATGATAATACTAACGGCCAATTAATCCTAAAGGTCATAGCAACCAGTGTTAATGACGATACAGTTTCTTCTGATGGGAAGTGCACATACAAAGTCGGTTCACAGAATTGGCTTCGAATTATTTCAACTGAGACTACAATAATTGATGAAGAAGGACGTTATGAGGTAAAAGTCAGAGTTAGAAATCAATACACTGAAGGGCAATCAGTATCGATGTCTATGGATAGGCAAGGAACTAACAAATGGTATAGTTCTGATGTTAAATCTACTGATCGTGATTTCTGGCTTGAAGTTGAAGGCGAGAGAGAAGTAACTATCGTGTTCGAAGTACAGAGTTCTACTCTGGAGAACCTTGATGATGATTTCATTGAAACAAAAGTCAAAGTTTGGGCCATCTCTAATTCTGTTGAAGACGCAGCTTCGCTAGAACTATCTGTCACTCTAAAGAGTACTTCTGGAAGTGGCAGTGAATCAGCATCCTCTGGTTCAGACTCTTGGGATTGGGTTGGAATTGGAATATGGGTTGTTGGAGGTGCTCTAATTATCACTTTACTCGGAGTATTACTATTGGTAATCAACGGTGAAGAAGAAGAGGAGCAAGATTGGAGTGATGATGGATATGAAGATAACATTTCTGCTACATACGGTGCGGTCGCATCGGCTCCATCAATTGGCTCGATGGAAAAATCAGTCCCAGATATCGGTTCTCCACCACAAATGGCTCAACCTCCAGAGGTTCAAACCGGGCCTCCTGTGCCCGCAGCAGGCCTTCCAGAGGGCTGGACAATGGAACAGTGGGGCCACTATGGTCAGCAATGGCTTGACAATCAAAGGTGAAACGAATTCAACGATGGGTTGAAGACATACCCCTCATGCCGATGAACTGCAGAGGTATTGCATATGTATGGAAATGGACAAGCACCGATATTCATTCTAAAAGATGGAGTTCAGAGAACTCGTGGCCGTAGTGCCCAATCAAACAACATTGCAGCAGCCAAGGCTGTAGCAGATGCAGTTCGAAGTACTCTTGGACCAAAAGGCATGGACAAAATGTTAGTTGATAGCATGGGTGATGTAGTCATCACAAACGATGGCGCTACAATCCTGAAAGAAATGGATATCGAACATCCTGCAGCCAAGATGATTATTGAAGTTGCTAAGACGCAAGAGCAGCATTGCTATGATGGAACCACATCGGCAGTCGTTCTTTCGGGTGAACTGTTGAAGCGATCTGAAGATTTAATCGAACAAAATGTTCACCCTACTGTTATTTGTGAAGGTTTTAGATTAGCTGCTGAAAAAGCAGTTGGCTGCCTTGAATCCCACGGTATTTCAACCAAGAATGATGATGCTGTGTTAATGGAGGTCGCCAAGACTTCACTTACTGGTAAATCCGCTGGCGCAGTTAAGTCATTCTTAGCAGACATCTGTGTTCGCGCTGTCAATTCAGTTGGTACTATCGAAGATGGTGAAAGAATGGTTGATCTATCAGATATCAAAGTAGAGAAGCGTCAAGGTGGTTCGATTAAGGACAGTACTTTAGTCGATGGAATTATCTTAGATAAAGAGAGAGTTCATGCAGGTATGCCTCGTTCAATTTCTGGTGCAAAGGTCGCATTGATAAACAGTGCAATCGAAGTCAAGAAGACAGAGGTTGATGCAAAAATCCAGATTACAGATCCTTCAATGCTAGCATCTTTCCTAGAAGAAGAAGAGAATTACATTAGAGGGCTTGTTGAAAAGATTCTGGCAAGTGGTGCAAACACGATTGTTTGTCAGAAAGGAATCGATGATCTCGCTCAACACTATATGTCGAAAGCGGGTATTTTTGCAATTCGTCGTGCAAAAAAGAGTGACATGGAAGCACTTTCAAAGGCTACAGGCGGCCGAGTAGTAACCAACATTGACGACCTAACTCATGAAGACCTGGGTACAGCAGCCAAAGTTGAAGAACGTAAGATCGGCGAATCAGATATGACCTTCATTACTGGATGTCCTAAAGCAAAGTCGGTTTCGGTTCTACTTCGTGGCGGAACTGAACACGTAGTCGATGAAATTCGCCGTGCATTCGATGATGCAGTTGGAGTAGTTTCAGTAGCATGGGAAGATGGTGCGGTTCTTACTGGTGGCGGAAGTGTACTTGCGGCCCTATCACGTGACTTACGATCTTACGCTGAATCAATTGGTGGACGTGAACAAATGGCAATCGAAGCATTCGCAAGTGCGCTGGAAATTATTCCTAGAACTCTTGCAGAAAATGCAGGTCTTGATCCAGTCACAACAATCATTGAATTGAGAAAATCTCATGCAGATGGTAAGGCACACTCTGGAATCAATGTTGAAGAAGGTGGAGTGATGGATATGTTTGAGGCTAATGTCCTGGAACCTCAAAGAGTTGTAGAACAAGCAATCCAGTCTGCAACAGAAACAGCGATTATGATTCTACGTATCGATGATGTCATCTCTTCAAAGGGAGTGTCTGGCGGCGATATGATGGGTGGAATGGATGATTTCCACATGTGATGTCGGCTCAATCAATTTTGCCAGTATGAACCTCTCCCTTAAGGGAGAGGCAAGGAACCTTCAAAGACTACGCCCTAGTGGAATGTATTGCTCAGTGTGAGCACTAGGTGAACTCATGCCAACCGTAGCCAAGGTCTGGATAGAGGAAGATTGTATCACATGTGATGCATGTCAGGATATTTTGCCAGAAGTTTTCGAGGTAACTGACGAGACAAGTTACATCAAAGCAGATGTTCGTGAAGATGGTTCTTTCGACCGCAATACAGGCTTTTCTTCAATTAAAAATGAGTTCCGTTCTGAATATTCTGAATTGATTGAAGAAGCAGCAGATGCTTGTCCAGTCGAGATTATCAAATTCGAATATGAAGGTGGAGTTGCAGAAGAAGTAGTCGAAGAAGTTGCACCAGCAGCAGAAGTTGCAGTAGCTCCTACAGTTGTATCTGATGCCGGTGCCGATGCTGGTGTTTTGGCAGGGGTTCTTTCGGGAGATCGTAGTCTGGCTATATTTTTCGGTTCACAAACTGGAAATGCAGCAGGTCTGGCTGAGAAAACGGCTAAGCTTGCAGTTGCATACGGCTTGGAGCCATCTGTAATCGATATGGATGGATTCGACCAGTCTAAATTCGCATCGCACAAGAGGATTCTAATCATCACTTCAACCTGGGGTGAAGGTGAGATGCCTGATAATGCTGAAGAACTTTGGAATGCCACAAGTGCATCCAACCCTTCACTATCCGGTATTCATTACTCGGTCTGTGCGATAGGCGACTCATCTTATGATGAGTTCTGTAAGGCAGGAGAGGATTGGGATGAGAAGTTTGCAGCTCTTGGTGCAACCCGTATTCTTGCAATGACTATGTGTGATGTAGATTTCGATGAGCCTTGGACTCAGTGGGTCAACGAAGTACTACCTAGAATTGCTTGTGTAGATTCAACGGGAGTATTCCATGAAGATCTAGTAGAAGCAATGACTGCTTATGGCGCTGGAGATGAAGACGACGGTGCTGATGAAGGCGACTTTAGTCCTCCAAGTATTGTTCATGCCCCAATGTCACTAACAATGCGCATATTCAGATATGATCCAATAATGGCTCAATCCGGATATGATACGATTGCTGTGGCTTTACCTGGTCATGCTACAATTGAAGATGCCTTGGTTGCAATAAAGAGGGAAGCAGATGGTTCTCTTACTTTCCGTAGTGGAAATATTGCTGGCATGAATCCCCTTACTGGAGTTAAAGCAAATGGTAGAATTGTACCTGCTGACACAACAAGAATTTGCGATATAGTAACTGATGGTGATACACTTACAGTTGAACCAGTTCCAGGATATGATGTTCTAAAGGACTTGATGGTATCTTACGACCGCTATGACATTGCACGTGCAGATTCTAAACCATGGTTAGTCGCAGATCCTCGTCAAGGTGAAAGGTTGGCAAGTGGAGCCGCTATGGGAGTTATGGACTCTGCTGACGCAACATCACTCCACGCTTTAGCGGATGTAGGTTCACTTCAGTTAGTCAATGCAATGTCTGACACCTATGATGTCGACGGCGTATATTCTGGGCCAGGAATTGCTTTGCAAAGGTGGGTTAGAAGCCAAGACCCTCGTTCAGGTGATTCTCACGTCAAGAAAATGTTCGACTTAATGCAAGGAAAAGGTGGAGTTTGGGATGAGGCTGATATTTCATCAATTCAACGGCATGGAATCGATGGTTCACAGGCTGCGGATTCACTCTATTCTGCAAGAGCAAGACTACTTGCCGAATTCAAGTTCTCAGGCAAGAGTGGAAGATTAGTCAAGGTTTACTCACGTTCGGTAAAGATGTCTGGAAATGTGAATGAAACCACTCTGTATCGATCGGTTCTGGGTCCTCTAGGACTTGGTTCTAACATTATGAATGGTGTTTCATTGAGGATGATGCTAGGATTTACTAGAAACGGGGGTCCACTAATGCGAGGTTTCCAAGGAATGCTTGTTCCTCCTGCAGGAATTGGTAAGATACCTAACATGTTCAATGGCAAAGTAGCTAACCATCACCAAGTTGTTGCTATATTCAACGAACTTGACAGGAGATTCTGAGGTGAAAATATGGTAAAATATTCTTATTATCCCGGAAATGTAGCTCGTCAATCTTCTAGAGAAGTAGAGGATACAATCCAGCCATTGTGCAAAAGTCTAGGGATTGAACTGATTGAGATTGTTGGTTACAACAGTGATGGTGGAAACATTATCAAGCAAGGCAACAGAGAACTGCAACTAGCATTAAATGCAAGAAATCTTGCACTTGCTGAGAAGAATGGGCATGAAATTATCACAGCATGCGCTTCAGCACAAGGTATTCTTCACGATTCTCTTGAGACATTCCAGAATGATCCAATCGCTCTTGCAAATGCAAATCGTGTATTAGAGATGACGACAGGGATGATTCTAGATGGTTCTGAGATTTCTACAAATCACTTGCTTCATGTATTAGTTGACGAGATTGGCCTGGATAAAGTGGAAGCAGCAGTTGTTAATCCATTGGATATGGATATCGCATGCTATTACGGACCACACATGCAAAGGAAAGGTGCTTGTGGAGGAGATGATCCATGGAATCCAGATTACATGGAGAGACTAATCACAGCTTTGGGCGGTAGGCCAGTTGAATACAAAACCAAGACATCCAGTGTAGGAAATCCTTCTCTTCTATCTCTTGGCGACTCAGTAATGAAAATGAC
>MDSV01033253.1_pt1 | contig 13207 bp, 12 predicted proteins | sample 810851 | NCBI WGS metagenome assembly MDSV01 (sample SAMN05326640, study PRJNA326480) | marine metagenome | isolation source: seawater | place: Atlantic Ocean: North East | collected 2012 | reverse complement strand
TTTTGATATTACTCCTACCCTACCTTTTTTGAAAACAAAACCCGGCATAATTCCTACTTTAGCTTCTTCAGGAGTAATAACCCCAGGACAATTAGGACCAATCATTGTACAATCAAAGGATTTTAAATGTTCATGGACCAAAACCATGTCTTGTACGGGAATACCCTCGGTAATTGTCACAATAACTCTTATCCCAGACTCGGCAGCTTCAATTATTGCATCAGCTGCAAAAGCAGGAGGAACAAAAATTATACTAGTATTTGCATTTTCCTGTTTTACTGCATCTAAGACTGAGTTGAAAACTGGTTTATCAAGATGGACATTACCACCCTTTCCAGGAGTAACACCACCAACAACATTAGTTCCATATTCAATCATTTGTTTGGCGTGAAAAGTTCCTTCACTTCCAGTAAAACCTTGGACTATAATTCTTGAATCTTTATTAACTAGTATACTCATCTTATCTTTATTATTGTATTCTTTCTAGATATGTTCCTTTTGAACAATCAATTTTAATTTTATCACCTTCACTTATAAAAAGTGGAACATTAACCTTAGCACCTGTTTCAACAGTAGCAGGCTTAAGAGCATTTGTTGCTGTATTTCCCTTAACACCCGGCTCTGTTTCAGTAACTTTCAATATTACATTGGATGGCATATCAACTGAAAGCGGAATTTGATCTTCTGAATTTATAGAAATATTGACAATTTCACCTTCTTTTAAAAAATCTGAATTTTCTAATAATTTTAAATCAATTGTAATTTGATTAAAATCATCATTATTCATAAAGTGAAAACTTTCTGCATCATTATACAAAAATTGATATTTAGAGGTTTCTACGCGTATAGTTTCGATTTTATGGCCAGCAGAAAAGGTATTATCAACAACTCTACCACTGCTAACACTTTTAAGTTTAGTTCTTACAAAAGCAGGGCCTTTACCTGGTTTTACATGAAGAAAATCAACAATTTTATAAATATCGTTATTATGTCTTATACAGAGTCCTTTTCTTATGTCTGATGTATTTGCCATCTTATTAACTTTTTCTAAAATAACCCTTCATTATTCCCCTATGAGAATTTTTGATAAAATCCAATATTTCGTCTCTTTCAGGACTTACTTCCATTTCCGCTTCAAGAATTTCTGTGGCTTGAGTGTTATTATAATTTTTTTGATATAAAATACGATAAATAGATTGAATTTCTCTAATTTTTTTTGTACTAAACCCTCTCCTTCTTAAGCCCACGGAATTTACGCCAACATAAGACAAAGGCTCTCTCGCTGCTTTTACATAAGGAGGAACATCTTTTCTAACTAAAGAACCTCCTGTGATAAATGCATAATCTCCAACAGTACAATATTGATGAATAGCGACCATTCCAGCCAGAATTACATAATTTCCAATACTTACATGTCCAGCAAGTGTTGAATTATTTGAAAATATACAACTATCCCCAACAATACAATCATGTGCTATGTGACTGTAGGCCATTATGAGGCAGTTTTCACCAATCACAGTTTTTGTTCTATCATTTGTGCCACGATTAATAGTAACACACTCTCTTATTGTGGTATTATCTCCAATTTCAGCTGTTGTTTCTTCTCCATTATACTTTAAGTCCTGTGGAATACCTGAAATCACTGCGCCAGGAAAAATAGTACAGTTTTTTCCTATCCTAGCACCCTCCATAATAGTGACATTGGAACCTATCCAGGTACCATCTCCGATAATTACATCATTATTGATGGTTGTAAACGGTTCAATTACAACATTTTTTGCGATTTTTGCTCCAGGATGGACATATGCTAGGGGTTGGTTCATTTTTTATTTCTTAAAATTAGTTGAGCCATTAGTTCGGCTTCAGTTACCAATCGTTGATTAGAATAAGTAAAGCCTTTCATATGACAAATTCCTCTTCTTATTGGAGTCATTAACTCTAGCTTGAAGATTAATTGATCACCAGGATATACAGGATGTTTAAATTTCGCATTATCAATTTTCATAAAGAATGTAAGGTAATTTTCAGGATCAGAAACAGTGTTTAACAACAAGACACCACCTGTTTGAGCCATAGCTTCAATAATAAGAACTCCTGGCATCACTGGTGTCCCTGGGAAATGACCTTTAAAGAAAAATTCATTCATGGTTACTCCTTTAGACCCAATAACATGTTTTTTTGAAATTTCGTGAATCTTGTCAACTAGAAGGAATGGAGGTCTGTGGGGTAACATTTTCATTATATCAGTAACCCCCATTAATGGTTCTTTAATAAGGTTAATTTCTGGAAAATTATTTCTTTTTTCTTCCTTAATAATTTTTGAAAGTTTTTTTGCAAACTCAATATTGGTTCTATGACCAGGCTTGTGAGCAATAACCTTACCTCTAATTCTGTGACCAACAAGTGCGAGGTCTCCAATAATGTCTAACAATTTATGTCGTGCTGCTTCATTAGGATAATGTAAAGACAAATTATCTAGAATACCATTTGGTTGAACCGAAATTTGTTTTTTATTAAAAGCTTTTTTAAGTCTTTTCATTGTTTTTTGGGATAAAGGTTTGTCAACATAAACAATTGCGTTGTTGAGATCTCCTCCCTGAATCAAACCATTTTCCAATAGCATTTCAATTTCATGCAAAAAACTAAATGTTCTTGACGAAGCGATTTCCTTCTCATAATCACTGATATCATTTAAGGTAGCATTCTGAGTACCTAAAATTTTAGTTCCAAAATCAACCATTGTAGTTATTTGATAAGAATCGGACGGAATCATTGTTATTTCACTAGCGGTCGTATCGTCTTTAAATTTTATAACCTCTTTTACTATATATTCACTCCTTTCAACTTCCAGAATCTTTATTCCAATTTTTTTTAGTGCTTTTACGAAAAATATCGAAGAGCCATCCATTATTGGTGGCTCAGGAGCATCCAAATGTATATAACAATTATCAATTTCAAGACCAACAAGAGCAGATAAAACATGCTCGGTTGTGTTTATTATAACGCCATTTTTATTGAGATTAGTACCTCTCTGAGTGTCGTGAACCCAATGAATATCTGCTTCAACTACTGGATTTCCCTCTAAATCATCTCTAACAAAACAATATCCAACATCATGGGGAGCTGGTAAAAATTTAATTGTTACATTTTTACCTGTATGAAGACCAACCCCATTTAATATAACTTGACTATTTATTGTTGTTTGAAAATTATTCATTTTTATTTTTTTCTAAACTCTCTAGTCGTTTTATAATTGAAGGAAAACGCCTAAAATATACATATGATTTATTGTAATCTTTATAGCCAATTGCAGGAGAACCTTGAATTACTGAACCATCTTTAATATTACTTATTATACCAGACTGTCCTTGTATACTGACGTTATTACCAATTTTTAAATGTCCAATAATTCCTACTTGGCCTCCAATTATACAATTTGAACCAATTTTAGTTGAACCTGCTATTCCAGTTTGTGCGGCAATTACTGTATTGGATCCAATTTCAACATTATGGGCAATCTGTATCTGATTATCCATTTTAACACCTCTCAATATCTTTGTTGAGCCCAAAGTTGCTCTATCAATTGTTGAATTTGCTCCAATTTCTACATAATCAGAAATTTCAACATTACCAGTATGAGGAATTTTTTTATAAGTACCATCATCTTTTGGAGCAAATCCAAAACCGTCAGAACCAATAACACATCCGCTATGAATGTGGCAATTTGAACCAATTTCTGTAGCAGTTTTGATGGAACAAAAACTTTCAATTTTAGTATAATCTCCAATTGATACGTTATTTTCAATAACAACATGTGGACCAATGAAAATATTTTTTCCCAAACTTACATTCTCCCCAACTATTGAAAAATTTCCGACATAACATGAAGAGTGAATATTAGCAGTTTTGTCTATAACAGAAGAAGATTCGATTCCTTTCTTTGTTTCTCCATTTTTATTGTAATATTCAAGTAAAGTTGAAAAAGCTTGGTATGGGTCGGTAACTCTAATTAATGTTGGGCTAATTTGGTTTTCAAGTTTAAAGTCATCGTTAACTATTACAAGAGATGCATTAGTTGTATAAATATGTTGAGTGTATTTAGGATTGGCTAGGAAAGTCAGAGACCCATGAGTACTTTCATCAATTTTTGATAAGCTAGATATTATAACAGTATCATCTCCATCAACTGTGCCCTCTAATAAATTAGCAATTTCAGCCGCTGTAAACTTCATTCTGCAAAATTATAAAATAAAAATCAACTATTTTTATTCACAGATGATTTATCTGGTTTATTCAAATTCATAATTGACTAATGGTTTGTAGAATTTTAAATATTAATCTATTTTTAAATAATTTGAAATATAGAAGTTGAATAATAAAAAATTTAAAATTCTTTGGATTGATGATGAAATAGATTTATTAACATCACATTTTATTTTTTTAGAATCGAGAGGATATTCAATACATCCTTGTTCAAATGGAAGAGAAGGAATTAGTATTCTTGAAAGTAAAAAGATTGATTTAGTGCTTCTAGACGAAAATATGCCAGGTTTAAATGGTTTTGAAACTTTATCGATAATTAAACATACAAAACCAAATCTTCCAGTAATTATGGTTACAAAAAATGAAGAAGAAAAAATTATTGATGATGCAATTGGATCTAAAATTTCAGATTACCTAATTAAACCGGTTAATCCAAATCAGATATTACATTCATTAAAAAAAATACTCAATCAAAAAAATTTGATTTCAGAAAAAGCTTCTGATCAATATCAAAAAGATTTTAAAAAAATCAGCCTTGATCTTTTATCTGCCAATTCTTTTTCAGACTGGGTTGATCTCTACAAAAAATTTATTTACTGGAAAATAGAATTAATTGAATTAGAAAATAATTCAATGTTAAGTATTCTGGAAAATCAACTGAAAGAAGCAAATTTAGTTTTTGGTAAATTTATCAAAAAAAATTATTTGAAATGGATTAATTCAAAAGAAAATAACCCTACTCTATCTCATAATGTTTTCAAAAACAAAATTATTCCTTGTATAAAAAACAATAATTCAACATTATTAATTTTAATCGACAACCTTAGGCTGGACCAATGGAAAATTATAGAGCCATTGATTATTAAATATTATAACATACAACAAGAGGACTTATACTGCAGTATATTACCTACAACAACACAATATTCAAGAAATTCGTTTTTTGCTGGTCTAACTCCTAACCAAATAAAAAATAAATTTCCAGATTTATGGATTGATGACATTCAAAAAGGAAATAAAAATAAACATGAAAATGAACTTTTATCAAAACAACTAGAATCATTAAATATTAAACACAATTACAAATATTTTAAAATTACTAACCTAATTGATGCAAAACGAATGGTGGTGAAACTAAAAGAGTTGAAAAAAATCAGATTAAATACGATAGTCTACAATTTTGTAGATATTCTTTCTCATGCTAAATCAGAAATGAATATAATCAAAGAATTAGCATTTGAAGATAAAGGTTATTTATCTTTAACCTTTGGTTGGTTTAAAAACTCTCCACTATATGAATTAATCCAAAAAGCTTCTGAACTTAATTTCCAATTAATAATTACAACTGACCACGGAACTATAAACGTAACAAACCCATTGGAAATTATAGGAAATAAAGAAACAAGTTTTAATTTAAGATACAAATATGGAAAAGGCTTAAAGTTTCCTCAAAAAAAAATTTTTGAAATTAGTGATCCAATAAATTACCACTTGCCAAAATATAGTCATGAAGATAAATACGTATTCGCACTTGAAAACGCTTATTTTATTTATCCTAATAAATTTAATGAGTATGCTAAGCATTTTATGAATTCATATCAACACGGAGGTGTTTCATTACAAGAAATGCTTGTGCCACTAATAAAATTATCGCCAAGATAAATATGATTGAACTAAAGTATTCTATAGATGAACTTGATATAATTGTATCAGACAAAATAATTCCAAAGATTAAAAACAACATTCTGTGTTTGGAAGGCAGAATGGGAAGTGGAAAAACGACTTTTATAAAATCTATTTGTACTAATTTAAATGTTGTTGATAAGATATCAAGTCCAACTTTTTCTCTGATTAATGAATACAAAACAATAAATGGAGATTTAATTTATCACTTTGATTTCTATCGGATTGAAAATAAAGAAGAGGCGTTAAATTTAGGAGTTGAAGAATATTTTTATTCACCTAATTTGTGTCTTATCGAATGGGCTTCTAAAATTGAAACATTAATTCCTGAAAACAAACACAAATTGAATCTAGATTATATTGACAATAAACATAGAAAATTAATTTTTTCTTAATGAATTTTTATAAGAAAATAAAACTTTTCTCCTTTGGATTGGTATTAGGGATGTTTTTTTTGATCACAATTTTAAATGGTAAAAAACTAAGTTGCAATTATGGACCAGAAAGTCGTGTAATTAATAATTTAAAACAAAAAAAATGGGTTTTTGTAAACGAAAATATAGTTCTAGACAGCTTTAATTTAGTTGATTTCTTGGAAAATTCTAAAGTTATTTTTAACAAAAGTAATACTAAAAAAGATAGCTGTAGAGTTTACTATTTAAAAGGAATTAACAAATACAAAGAAATTATTATAAACGCCGAAAATTGTTCTAAAATTATTAATGCGAAAGTGATTAAGAATTAATTCTACGCCTTTTAAATTCTTTTTTTATTAAATCCAATTCTCTAGAAGACTGACCTCTTACAGATGAATTTTCTTCTGCCCTTCTAATCAAATATGGAATCACCTCCTCAACGGGTCCATATGGAAGCAGTTTACATACATTATAACCTAAGTTTGCAATATTAAAACTTATTTGGTCGCTCATACCATATAATTGTGCGAACCAGATGTTCTTGTTGTTACTTTTTATTTTATTTCTTTTCATTAAGTCCATAAGTAAATATGAACTTTCTTCGTTATGACTACCAACTATTACATTAAAATATTTTAAGTTTTTAACAAGGAATTGAAGAGCATTATTAAAGTTTTTATCTGTTTCAAATTTATTCTTACATATGGGATCATCATAACCAAGCCTTTTTGCTCTTAATCTTTCTTTTTCCATGTATGCTCCCCTAACAATTTTTATACCAGGAACAAATAATTTTTTTTTCGAACAACTCAACAAATGTTGTAAATATTTAATTTTATATTTTAAATACATTTGCACGGTATTGTATATCAATGCATCCTCTTTATTATATTTAATCATAAATTTTTCAACCAAAATATCAACTCCTGGTTGAATCCAAGATTCTTCTGAATCAACTAAAATTTTTACACCATATTTTTCACAGGCTTGGAAACAAGAATCAAATCTTTTCTCAACTCTTTCAAGTTGACTTTTATCATTTTCATTAAGAATCAAACCCTGAGCTATTTTGTGAAACAACTCCAATGAACCTAAACCTGTAGGTTTAAATACTGTGAAAGGAACATTATCGTTTTTTGAAGCCGACTTTATTGTTTTAATAGTGTTTTCATGACATTCATCAAAACTTTTTTCTGATTCATAACCCTCGACATGATAGTGAAGGATTGATTTTAAATTAAATTTTGATAATTTTTTAACAGTCATCATTGACTCTTTTTCATTTAAGCCAACACAAAATTGGTCGAAAAGTAAATTTTTAATAATTGGGGTTACAGGTAGCTTTAATTTCAGAAATAATCGCATTAAAATAGAACCCAACTTAACAATCAAAGGATATTTTATAATACTAAATAGAAAAAGACTTTTCCTTAGAGAATTATTACTTTTCAACTCAAAAGCTAATTTTGTATTTTCAAACAATTTTTTAGACATTTTATATCAAAGATTATAATAGAAATAATAAAATCATTAGATATTAAATCATTTAAAATAACTTAATTTTGAACATTGTATGCAAAAGATAAAAACAAATCATTATGATATTTTTCTCTCCAATCAAAATTCATCATTGATTAACGAATTAATATCTATAAATAAATATAGCAAAGTATTTATTCTAGTAGATTCAAATACAAAAAAATGTTGTCTGAAATTATTTTTAAAAAAGCATTTGAGTGAAATAAAAATTGAATTAATCACAATTAAAAATGGTGAAGAAAATAAAAACACAAAAAACTTATATTCAGTTTGGATTAAAATTTCAAAACTTGGAGGTGATAGAAACAGCCTTTTAATTAATCTTGGTGGTGGATTGGTATCAGATTTGGGAGGCTTCGTTGCGTCTACTTATAATCGCGGTATTGATTTTGTTAACGTTCCAACTACTTTACTCTCAATGGTAGACGCTTCAATTGGTGGCAAAGTAGGAATAAACATTAACAAATTAAAAAATCAGGTTGGTGTTTTTAATTACCCAAAATTAATTTTAATCGATACTTCCTTTTTAGAAACACTGCCAAAAAGAGAGCTGAATAGCGGATTTGCAGAAATGATAAAACATGGACTAATTTTTGAAAAAAAATATTATGAAATGCTATCTGAATTAAAATATATAGATTCAAAATTGAGTACTGAATTGATTTACAATTCTATTAAAATTAAAAATGAAATCGTAAAGAATGATCCAAAAGAAAAAAACCTTAGAAAAATTTTAAATTTTGGGCATACACTTGGGCATGCAATTGAAAGTCATTTTCTTGGTAAAAAAAAATCAAAAACTCTTCTACACGGAGAAGCTATTTCTATTGGGATGGTCTTGGAAAGCTATATTTCGTACAAAATTTTGAGAATGCCATATGAACAATGTCTAAACATTAAGAAAACCATAAGCAGTAAATTTCAAAAAATTAAAATAAATAAGGATGATTCAAAATCAATTATAAATCTTATAAAGTTTGATAAGAAAAGTAAGGATGGAAAAGTTCTTTTTGCTTTACTTTCAGAAATTGGTAAAGCCAAAATAAATATTGAAGTTCCAAAGAAAACAATTATTGAATCATTAGAGTATTACAAGTCTTGATCTATGCCGAATTTCTACTGGCATTAATATTTCCAAAAAGAGATCTTAAAATTAATTTTTCGTAAACTTTTTCATCCTTTGCTCTTTCATTATTCTTGATTTTCATAAGAGCAAATTGTTGAATTGTTAATAAGGGCAAAACAATTTCTTCTCTTATATCTATTGATTTTTTCCCAGCAGGTTGATCTTCCATAAGTTCATTTTGACCAGATAGTTCTATAAGCAATTTTTTAGTTAATAAAAACTCCGTGTACAACATATTCCAAAAATCCCCGTAATCCTTATCTTTTCCAATATAATTTGTTAGACCAAAAAATGATTTTGACAAACTCATCATGCTATTTGCAATAAGAGTTTTAAAAAATAGAGAATTATTATAAAGGGATTTTACAAGTTGGAAATCATTATTTTTTTTAAAATAATTTAAGGCTGTTCCAACTCCATAAAAACCAGGAATATTCTGTTTTGATTGGCTCCACGCACCAACAAATGGAATCGCTCTTAAATCCTCAAAATTCAACTCCTTAGACTTTGACCTTGACGAAGGTCTACTACCTATATTAGTTTGTGAATAATATTTTAATGTAGTCATATTTTTCAGATAACCAGTAAAATTTGGATGCTCTTTGAGTTCTAAATATTTCTCGTAACTAATATTAGCTATTTTTTCAAATGTTTTTCTGTCTTTATTAGAAAATTTATTTTTTTTAGATTCAAGAACATTATTTTGAAATCCTGAACTCAATAATTGCTCTAAATTAAATTGACTCGAGTCTAGTGTTCCAAAGTTTGAACTAATAGTTTGCCCTTGTACAGTTAATTCAATATCATTTGAGGCTATCTCTTCTCCTAGTGAGGCATAAAATTGATGTGTATTTCCTCCACCTCTTGCTGGTGGACCTCCCCTACCATCAAAAAAAGAAATATCAAATTTAAATTTATTAGATAATTGAGAAAGAGATTCCTTCGCTTTATATATACTCCAGTTTGCCATAATATACCCGCCATCTTTAGTTCCGTCAGAAAAACCGAGCATCACAATCTGTTTATTATTTCTCTTTTTAAGATGGTCTTGATATAATTTTGTTTCATATAAGTTTTTTAAAACTTGTGTTGATTTTTCCAAATCTGTAATAGTTTCAAATAAAGGAATTATATCTACTGTCGGTTGAATCCATCCAGTTATTCTAATTAAAGCAAAAAGAATCAATATATCTTCCAAAGATGAACAATTTGAAATAATATATCGATTTGATCCCTTTTCGCCATTTAATTCTTGAATAAGTTTCATCGCCTCAATCGAACCTAAAGTATCAACTATAATTGAGTCTTTAAAAATAGATGAAGATATAGTGCCGTTAACTTTTGAGAGATAGTCTATCTTTTTTTCTAAGTCAAGTGAATTATATTTTTCATTTAAATGAACATTCAAAAATTTGCTACATTCTCTAGATTCCACAATATCAATAAAAACTTTTTTCAAAACACGAGAGTCTTGACGAATATCAAGGCTGGCAAAATGATATCCAAAAATTTTGACTTTGTTATAAAGGTCTAATACTTCTTCTACATATATCCCATTATGCTTTTTATTTAAAATATCTACTACCTGACTTAACCTATGTTTGAATTCTTTAAGATTTATCTGTTTACTTTTGTTTAGTAAAGAATTATACATTCTGCTTTCTGTATCATCTATTATTTCTTCAACTTCATCAAAAGTTATTTTCCTCCTTAGTTTTCGTAAGTCCCTATAATAGTTTCTTTGGATAGAATATTTTAGTTTCTTAGCCGTTTTTATTGAGATATCTGGTGTCACGTAGGGATTTCCGTCACGATCTCCACAAGGCCAAAACCCAAAGCTGAAAAGCTCATTTTTTAATTTCTTTCCATCTAAAATATTTTGTTCGATGTAATTATATATTCTACTAGACGAGATATAAAATATATTCTCTAAATACCATATTAAGCTCATTGCCTCATCAAAAGGAGTAGGCTTCTTTTTTTTAAAAAATCTAGTTTTTCCAAGTTGCAAGAGCAACTTTTTAATTTCATCAATATTTCCTTCGGAAATAAAAAACGATAAATCATTAATAATTCCAAGAACACTGCCAGGATAAAATTGTGTTGGATGAGCTGTTAAAACAAGATTAATTTTAAAAGACTCCAGATAATTACTGAGTTCTTTTAACTTTCCTTTTCCTATTGTTTCCTCTTTGATATACCTTAAAGTACCTCTACCGTGCATATTATTTACAATTGAGAAAGCAGAATCTTCTATTGCATCAAATAAAACGATTTGACGTTCTATAAACTGAATAAAAGAAAACATGAGGTTGAGTCTTTCTTTATTACTTAACTCAATACAATACTTGTCAAAAAAAGATTCAACAATAAATAAGGGTGATTTTTTTTCATTGTAACTGGATTTACAATGCTCAGAAAACAATGGCAATAATAATGAGGTTTTTAAGATTGACTTAAAAGGAAGGGTGAGAAATAGTGAATTATAAATTTCAAATTTTGATAAAACATGTTCATTAAATCTTTCAAGCTTAGTTTTGCGAGCCATTTAAAAACTTATAAATCGGAGAAAATTGTATGCATTAACCTTTTCTTATCGTTTATGCTTTCTTCAAGTGAAATCATAGTTTCAGATCTAGATATTCCAGGAATATCGTCTATTGTAAAAATTAGATCTTTGGCATGTTTTGTATCTCTAGCTCTTAGTTTACAGTAAATATTAAATTTTCCAGTAGTTATATGAGCAACAGTAACATTAGGTATTTTTTCTAGTTCTGAAAGGACTTTTTCAGTCATATCGTTTCTTTCGAGATATATTCCAATGTAAGCAATAAAAGAATATCCTAATTTTTCATAGTCCAAATTTAGAGAAGAACCCTTAAGAATTCCTGCGTCTTCCATTTTTTTAACCCTAACATGAACTGTTCCAGCTGAAACGAGTAATTTTTTTGAAATGTCTGTAAAAGGAATTCTAGCATTATCAATCAATATATCAAGAATTTGATGATCAATTTCGTCAAGTTTTATTTTTTTCATTTTTTTAATATTCATCTTAAAAATAAATCAAAATCTAAGAATAATTTTAATTTTTCTATAATTTTTTGATTATTTTGTTTTAAGTCTATTGATTTGTTGGTAAATTTTGAAAAATCTATAATTCTGTTTCCATAAAGTTTTTTAGAACTTTCCTTTTCAATTTTTGGAAAAAAATAAATTTTATCCCTTTTTAAACTTTCATAAAATTGAATAAAAAGTTTATTTGATAATCCTTCTAAACACCTAATATTAGTAATTTCAAGGTCTCTTAGATGATTATAGTTCTCAGGAATTGATAAGTAAGTGTTAATATTAGATTTAGCTTGATTTCCGTGGGCAAATAAATTCAAAAAATTTGATAGGCATTTATAGATCTCGTTTACAACCAAATTCCTTCCAAAATCATTTGGGTGATGTCCGGCCTCTATTAGAATAGTAGGTGTATTTTGGGACATAAAAAAATCACCAAAACAATTAATATTAAAATCATCATTATAGCGCCCTACTGACCAATTTTTATTTGGTTTAATTTTTTTGTAAATATTACCAATCATTGCCATTGCACTTTCTCTGACCTCATTGATTGATTTTGATTCATCGTAACTAGGAGCTAAAAAAGATATCAATGCTGGAACATTTGTATTTCCTGCAGCATAAATTGAACGTTGATCATGAAGATTTATGCAAAAATGTGGCTTGAAAACATTAAAAAGTGAATTAAGCAATTTTGATTCTGGTTGAGTACTTTTAATGGCATCTCTATTCAAGTCAATACCATTGGCATTAAATCTTGAATATTTATTTGAACCGTCAGGGTTTAGTTGATATATAACCTTAATACTTAAATTATCCAAAAAACTAGATTTTTTTAATGTTAAGTCAGAAAAAAGTTGAATTAGAGCACGTGTTGTGGTACTCTCATTTCCATGCATTTGTGACCATAGCAAAACTTTTCTTTTACCAGAGCCAAATGAAGACACTAGAATAGGCCTGTTTTCAACAGAATAACCCAAAATAGATGTATAGTCATATAGATTATTTTGAACTATTAAGTCATCAAGAGCAGCAGGAGGCAAGTATCGTTTATTGTTAAATGTGTACACACTACAAATTTATGAAATGAAAAAGTAATTAAATTCTTTAA
>MDSV01097123.1_pt1 | contig 13208 bp, 25 predicted proteins | sample 810851 | NCBI WGS metagenome assembly MDSV01 (sample SAMN05326640, study PRJNA326480) | marine metagenome | isolation source: seawater | place: Atlantic Ocean: North East | collected 2012 | reverse complement strand
TGTGATAATATGTCCGCCTAGACCGTGAGCCGCATCTGCACACTCCATCGTGGCACTCAGTTGTGGATAACCAACACCCGTCATCTTCCGAGTAGTACAAACCGAGCCAGGTCCAATACCAATCTTCACAATGTCTGCACCTGCAAGGATAATCTGTTCTGTGGCTTCTGGAGTGCATACGTTTCCTGCTATAATAATTGAATCTTTTGTTGCCTCATGTTTTCTCATCTGTTCGACAAAATTCATGAATCTCTCTGTATAGCCATTTGCTACATCAAGACAAACCCATTCTAAATCGTAATCTATCTCATCGAGATTTTGATCTAAACCAATCGTTTTAATCGCATTAGGAAATGATGCATAAGTAGTAAACTTACATATGGCAGTGAGCATTTGATAATCATATAATGCTCTATTCATGTCATACGTACCAGTATGATCCATATTGGCGGCAATGATAGGTACTCCTGCCCATTTTTTCTTAGAATGCTTGAAAGCAAACGTTCTAACTAATACCGCATCTTTTCTAGATTCTAATTGTGATCGTTTTGGCTTGATTAGTACATCATTAAAATCAAGTTTAACATCCTCAGATATTCTCATAATCTTGTTCCGTTAGAAGTGTATCTTCTGTCAAATCTCGTGTAGCAATTTTACCAATAACATCGTTATATAGTTTTGGAGCCAGTCCAATACCTGGTCGTTTCAAAGCAAGATTCTCATGTGTAAGAACATCACCCTTCTTAATATCAGTATAAGCCACGATGCTTCTACGAGTGTTTGTTCTAGTTCTCTGCTCGGAATCTGTACACTCTTTAATAGATTTACCATGCATGGTTTGTGCAAGTTTAACATGCCCTATTAAATCACTCAACTCATCAGGTGTGACGGACAACCAATGATCGGCACTTTTACCCAGAGTTTTATCAATTGTAAAATGTCTTTCAAAGACCGAAGCACCTAACATGTAGGCAAATGAGGGTGTTTGCACATTCATAGTATGGTCAGATAAACCATAGATTGCTTTATCACCAAATCTAGACTTCAAATGCTTAATCATACCCAAATTTGTCTCATGATCTTCTGTTGGATACTTTAAATTACAGTGCATCACGACCAATCTACTTGTATGTTTTAATATCAAAAGTACGGCTTCTTCTATCTCTTCAATATCAGATGCACCAGTAGAAAGACACACAATACCACCCTTACTCGCAACATGTTCTACAAATGGATAATTTACACAATCACATGAAGCAATTTTCCATATGTACATACCCATATCTTCAAGATAGTCAGCAGATTTATTATCAAAAGGTGTTGACATGAATATGATATCATTATCATCACACATTTGTTTCAGTCTGATATGTTCTTCTTCACCCCAACCATCTAATTCTTTATAAGAGTCATATTGAGAACCATCTTTTTTAACTTCACCATCCCAGTCCCAAAATCTTGGAGCATCTTTAACACACAAATCTTTTGCTTTATATGTCTGCCACTTTATAGCATCAGCACCACCTTCTTTTGCACCCTTAATTAATCGTTCTGCAAGTTCCCAATCTTGTAAATGATTGACTCCTGCTTCCGCTATGAAAAAAGGTTCTCCTTGTTTTATTTTATTCCAAACTTGGTCAATTGCCATGTTGTTTCTCCAAAATTTCACGTTTCAATTTTGAACGTTCTTCTAACTTAGAAGAAAGTCCATTCTGTTTATAATATCGATAATATGGTAATCTCAAATGATACCCATCAAAATTTTTCATGTAACGTAGTAACAAATCAAAATCTTCACAATTTTTATATTTTTCATCATATAGACCAATAGATTCAAGATATTTTTTTCTGAACATCACACCTGCTCCATGATCTAATAATTTATCCAAAGTATTGATCTCTAATGTTCTTTGATTTGCTTCTCTAACCACGACATAATCACAATATACAAATCCTATTCCATCATTATGATTTAAAACCTCACTCATGACGAATAAAAAATTTTTGTTCACAAAATCATCACCATCAACTCTAACGATATAATCACCAGTAGATGCTTTAATACCAGTATTCGATGCTGATGCCACACCTTTATTCTCATCATGTTTGATTGTGGTTATAAAATCGAATTCATTTATTCGTTCCCAACTATTATCAGTTGAACAATCATCTACAACTATTATTTCATAAAACTGTTCCGGTAATGATTGATTTATGCAACTGTGAATTGCCCTTGTTATATATCTTTCTAAATTATAGCAAGTGATTACTACACTCACTTTCATTTCTAAATGAGATTTATCAAATCTTCCAGGTGTCATGTCATACCACTAAAATCATTTAGATCTTCTTCATAGTGAATTTCTTTAACGCTATCAGTCACCATACAACCTATGTAATACGAGATGTCCCTATTAGATTCCATAATATTTTTAGAATAGATCATCAATCCATTCTCTTCACCATCTCCATCGAATGATCGAACCTCTTGTAGTTTTTTGTCATAAAACATATTAACAAGTTTATCAACATTTTCAGAAGTATGGCCTGGACAGTTTGCCATAATCGTTACTACCGCATCAGCAGGTTCTTCGATTGAATAATAAGCGTATCTCAATACAGAAATTAAAGGATCCTCTGGTCTTACCGCATTAACATTTCTCCATATGACAGAAACATCTTTATCTTCACAATATTCTTTAATTATCATAGAATCAGTAGCAACATATACCTTATCTACAGTTTTAGCATCCACTAATGGTTGTACACTATACCAAAATAGAGGAACACCACCTACTGTTCGTACATTTTTACCTGGCAACCGTTTTGAAGTTGCTTTAGCGGCTATTATTCCTACATTCATTAATTATCTCATTCTTTAATAATATGTCAATAACATCTTTTATGGTATCCATCTCGCATTTTGATTTTTTAACCATGTCGTAAATAGTGTTTTGTCCATCTGACAAAAACAACACCCAGTTTCTTGCTTGACCCCAATCATCATGACCAGTTGTACCAACCTTTCTATAAAGTTTATGTTTAGATAAAAAAGGTTCTCCACCTTCATGATTAATTAAATATGTTGGTTCATGTTCGTATTTTTCTAAAATCTGAAATAGAGTATTTGAAGTATCTTCAATTAATTTTTCATCTATCAAATCCAAATTATCATCCGAAGTATGATATTGATCAAAAAGAGGCATGCCCTCAAAATAAGGTGACCTCATCACTAAACCAGTTGGTATTCTTATTTTCGGTGATGAATATTGTCTCTCATCGCTTCCCATCGGTTGAAACTCATAAGTAGATACACCAAAAGATTCGATAATATTATTTATTTTGTGTTCAGAATATGTTTTTTTAAAATGCATCTTTTCACCAACACCTACACAAGATACAACCAAGGCATACTCGACCATATCAGGCTCTATTATTTTTTCTGATAATAAAAAAATGCTACCTATTGTTTCTGGAATAAACATAAATCTATATGTAAAATGCCTTACTCTATACTTCATCCTTTCGTATAAATTTAACAGACATTCAACTCCAGAAAGACCATCGTTAATTTGATTGGGATGACAAAAATATGAGGATAGAATTATTTCTTTTTCTGAACGGCCTGGTAATACAAGTTCACCAACTGTCATAAACGAATCGACAAAATCACTCTCTATAATAACTCTATAATGATCATCTTGTAATTTTTTGTATTGATTATAGGTAAGACAAATACCCCATTCACGATCATAGTAAGATGTTCTGTAAGGTATAGTATCAGGTAGGTTTTCAAGATAATGTAATTTGTTTGCAAAATCGTCTTTTGAAATAATTTCATTACAACTTTGACTATGTTGAACTACATGTAAAATATTATCATCAGCATCAACTAAAACATTACCATTTAGATCTTGTAAAACTGCTTTCTTCAGAATCCATTCTTGAGGTACTTCCCAATCAAAACATTTCTGGCCACTCATAGCAGAATATGTTATTAATGGAACTTTTGTTGAAAGTAAAGATATTGTCTTTTGGTTATCTTCACCCAAAAGACTTCTACGTGTATTAACTACTGGAGATATAAACATTTCTAAATAAATCTTTCAAACTCACTGGATTGATAGACACAATTTCAACATCTTTATATTCAATATTTTTCCAAATCTTAAATACTTTCCACAGACCCATGATATGACTATTATTTGAATTATCGCCTGCAGTCAAACCACCATCACAACCTACAAGATAAATTGGATTGCATCCCATGTAAAGTAAAAATTGCATTATAGGAAAGGTTATAGAATGTCCAAATACTGCATAATTTGCTATGTCATTACTAAACATACTCAAGTTGTTTTCCCAACACAAAGCACCTATCTTATCTGCTTGTTCTTGATATATGTTGCCACGATTTATTTCTTTATGAGATTGTCCATTTTCATATGCTGAAGCAAATTTTACAATACTTGGTGTTCTACTACAATATTCATCAATTTGTTGTTTCCAATCAGCATGTGTATTATATTCACTACCAAAAAAATAATAATCAACCGAATTTGCCACCCTACTGTTTAAGTAAATCATACGATTGACGGTGGCCTTAACACTATCAGTATAGTATGAATAATTCGGTGGACCATCCCATTCTTCTGTGAATGATTTACCAGGTGCTAAAAAAATACCACTCTGACCTTTATGAATATTTTTAAATTTTTCTAGATGTTTATTGAATTTCGAGGGGTACATTTCCATATCAATCCCACAGGCTTGTATAATGTTTCGCAAACAAATCAAGACCTTCTTGAACTTTATCCCAATCTTCAATTTCAAAATTATCATCTTTCTTAATACATTCGAAAGAATAAATCATTTTGTCCATAATTGTATTCCACTTGTCAACGAGATATTTAGTCTCAACCTCTTCATCGATAAAATCAAAATGCAATTGGCGGTCATAGTTATGATGAGTAACCATACCGTCTTCCCAAAGTTCTGGGTAACCGTGTTTTGTTTCTCTTAAACGAACAAGAGCAGGATGGATGATACAAGCAAGTGTATGATCCAAACTCCAAACATCATGATCATCAACGTGAATATGGAAAGCACGATTCTTCCTATATGGTCCGATTTTAATTTTCATTATGATTTTCTAGTCATTCTCCAAATATTGTAGCACTTACGGCTACAGAACACCTTATTCTTTTTCTTATAAGGGCTCCAACAATTCATGCATTCTTTCATTTTTGGTTTTTTCATTATAATGTTTGCGTGGATTACCACACATATAACAACTACATCTACATGGAGTATGCGACTTTAATCCAATTGATCTTGAGTCCCAATCTCCCCACCAGTTGTAATATTCTCTAACTACCTTTTTCTTTTTTCTAACTTCTTGTTTTCTACGCCACGCTTTGGTTCTCATTCAACTCCTTGAGTCGGTCACTAAAATAAGTAGTGAAATACCTAGGTGCAAAACTGTGTATTATTAACGCTACGGTCATCTTAATTAGAATTGGTATCTTAGACCATGCATATAAAAAATGTTCTGTACGAGTCATCCTGACCTGTTCGTAGTGCATCATTCATTTATGGCTAAACATTCTACCTTACAAAGTTTAAATTTAAAGCAATTCTTCTATTAGTATTTGTGCATGTTGTACCTGAATGTTTCATCCAATGTGGAAAAATACAAATACGATTTGCAACGCTTTTAACTTTTGTACCATCTTCAAACAACGTATAACCATCATTTGAATTAATGTAAAATATTGCCGTTTTTGGTTCACACTCTAAAAGTCTTTTCTCAGTTACATCTTGGTGAAAGCCAGAAACAACAATTTCTTCAGTTCTTGGATTTGCATTTGCTTTGATTCGTATCCAAGCAATTGCACCTATCATATCTATAAGAGGTTTTAAGATGTGAATATGTGTTGATAATTTGTGATCGAATAGAAAAATGTTGTTCATAAAGATATGAACGTATTGATAATTATTTGGAAGTAGAGTACCATCATCTTGAAATTGATCTCTCACCGAATGCTCACACCAAGTCCAAGTAAAAGATGGATCGTCCATCATCGTGGATTGTATTTTTCTAAATTCTCTTGGATCTATGTAATTGTCATATATGGAAATATCTTTATTGGCCACCACGCAACTCAATTAATTTTCTTTCATATCTCAAATCAACATCAGAAACAAACTCTGACATATAACCTGTCAGTTCAGTTAATTCAAGTGGTGATAATTCGAAATCTTTTATTCTAGATAAAATTTTTTGAGGTTCTTGTATAAATTCTTTGCATTCTGTATAAGTGAACATACGCTCACCCATCGCATCCAAAGAAGTATGACAGGCAAAAAGTTCATCATGCTTGTCATACACTTTGGAACTACACCAGTAAGTATAAAACGTAGAATTAATCCATCTTGAATACGACATAGAATTATTTATGCCGCCATGGCTTCTCTGGCGATGTTGCTAACGCCAATACGGTTCCACTTGTCAACAATCACTTCGGTGGCATCAGCCATTTCATCATACTCAGCAGTATCACGGTTATCTTCAAGGGCGAGATCTCTAAATCTGTTAATCATCTTACGTCCCTCTCTGACATACGCAGGAATCAACTCATGAAACCCGTTGAAAGATGTATGCCACTCAGTATAACGACCAATACCTGATGTGGTAGTAGTCCAATCAGAGAAGATCCAACGACCATCTAACCACAAGTAAACAAATTCAAGATGACTATTTTCTTCAGCATAATCTCGAAACTCGCTGAAAGAATCAAACATCTCAGGTTCTTCAGTATGAACTGAACCTTCAAGTGATGAGTTGACATCACTAGAAAGACTTGAATAATAACCGCCAACTGAAACACCCAAAGCGGAAGACTCATCATTATAATACTCAAGCAAAGTCTCACCAACGCCTGTCACATAACCGTCATAATGAACATAACTTGAAACGATTGAACCGTCACTTCTTGAAAAGGCAACTAATGCATTTGTACTCATATGAACTCCTTAGAGAGAGAAAGCAATTACAAAGTTAAGATAGACAATACCAACAGCAAATGTCCAACCAATCATACCCTCAATTACTGAAAGGGCAACACCTCTTCTACATTCTATATTCATAACTGTCCCATGATGATTGTTTTTGAAAGGGGTTAATGACTCACTCAACATGCTTATATAATACCAAATTTATCAGAACTGTCAAGACTTTTTTTCAATAACCTCTACTCCAAAGAGTAGTCATTTTTTTACCATTCAACCAAACGGTCATGCTTTCATAAACGTCAAATGAAGCACCCATAATTGCATCCATAATACCAAAAACAGGTAGTCCTTCACGATCATTAGGTTCCCAAAAGGAGTCTGTATTTCTTGCTTCAATCAATCTTCTAGCAATAGTATGGGCCTCATCTACTGAGGATACTGATTTGATAACTTTTCTACCAGATCGAAATTCAATCATATCGTTTTCATATTGAAGGTTAACTCACTCACTCAACAATTATATAATACCAAATTTGTCGAACATGTCAAGTTTTATTTCTTCTTTTTCTTTATTGATTCTACCACTCGCAAGATCGAAATAATTTTGATCCTTCTCAATTCCTATGAAATTTCTATTGGTACTGACACAGGCAACTCCTGTTGTTCCTGATCCCATACAGTTATCTAAGACCCAATCTCCTTCATTAGAATATGTTTTTACAAGATATTCCATAAGAGCAACTGGTTTTTGTGTTGGATGTAATGCTTTGTCTAATCCAAATTCTATTATTTCAGAAGGATAATTTGTGAATTTTTGCTCATATTCAGAATTTTTCAGCAACTTATTACCTTTACCCATATGTTCAGGGTTGTGCAAAAACTTACCCAATCTATCTGGATTATTTCTTTTCTTAACTACTTTTGGTATCAATCCTTGCGGATTATATCTCATACATTTATTCGCCTTTTGTGATGAAGCAGAAGCACCTAATGGAGAAAACACCAAGATATCTTCCGTCTCTTTCATAGGTCTATAATTCGCATGTAGAAATCCAGTCGTTTTCTTTTTCTTCCAGATCCATTCATACTTGAACCACTCTAAATTAGATAAGACTAATTGAGAAGTAAATGGTTGATCAGCAGTTAATACAACCACGCCATGATCTTTGTTCAAAATTCTTTTATATTGCTCCCATAAAAGATCAAGAGGAATTACATTATCCCATTTCAATAATCTGTTTGAACCATCCTGTTTCTTACCATACGTGTCAGTAGTTCCATAAGGAAGATCACATAGTATTAAATCAACGGAATCATTTGTGATTTTTTTCATTTCCGACAAACAATCACCGCAATATAAAATCGGTTCATCCATGTTGCTCCATTAAAACCATTTTATCAGGTTCTCCAATTTGAACAATAACATTTAGAAGATCCTGAATTTTTTCGATTACTTCTTTTGATCGATTCTCACCTTCTGCGATATACAGAAGTGCTTTCACCATTCCAAGTTCATCGTCTCCTAACATTCCAAGAGATCTGTTACAATTGTCACATAGCCACCCACGATGTCGAAAAGATACATGACCATGATCAAATACGAGTTTTTTAGGTTTCGCACCTTCTTTAGTTGGAGGTAAAGGTGCTTCACCACATAGATCACAACAAGTTCCAACTTCTGGAACAGAAGGTTTACCTGCCATTTTGTAAGCCAACCTTTTACCTTGACCTTCTTTTTTAGTACAGGCTTTACACTCTGGGCGACGGTAAACATCACCACCAGTATTTGTGCTTTGATTTTTAGCAAACTCTGTTATCGGTTTTACTTCACCGCATTTTGTACATGCTTTTTCTAAAATCATGGCAATTTTTCAGTCTAAACGATCTTTGAATAAATCGTTGTTTTCGATTTCATGAGACCAGAAGTCAATAAAATTCATCCAGAGATATCTTTCTAGACCATAGGCTTCAACTTCCCAGGGACTTTTAAAATATTCTTTCATGCTCTTGACATCGGTCAATTCACCTTTCCAATACATACCCTTGGCTTTTACTGCCAAGTCACCAGTAACATACTGTTTAACATGGACCAACTCATGACCAAGAACCTTGAAACATTCGTTTGCAAATTCTTCATCATCTAATTCACGACCGTAATCATCCACACGTACTTTATATGGATCGATAATCACACGAAATTTTCTAGGTCTCGATCTGAATTCATTCTCATGTATCATCGCCTCACCATTATCAGCATGGTGACGAAAATGAATATCAATCTCAAGATTGTTGACAACTCTACGATTGTCAAGCAAATCACGCATGGTCAGATGTGTCATGCCAAACACACCATGTCGAAATTTTCTTGGAAGATTTTTACCGTGTATTCTTACTCTCATGATCTCCACCAACAAGTGTTCGTATAAGAATTAGGAACAGGAGTACCACATTCATGCATTCCTATTGGGAATGAAGAACGACTAGAACAACTGGCCAAAAGAATGACCAGCATCAAAAATAATATTTTAATTTTCATAATTTAACGAGGCTTGTAATATCTTCAAAAATCTTTTCGCTTGCCGTTACGTAATTAACGCTTACCCCAACACTCTCACCAGACAGGTCAACCGAAATCAAACCTGACATGATGAGATAAAACGCAACTGCAAACATAGAGTATTTTACGATGAACATCATATGACCTCTATTCTGAAAGGTGACGAATTGAAGTATAAGATTCTGACATACGAGCCTTACCTGACCCGTTCTTACCCATACGAGTCTTACCAGACCCTGCTCGATAGTTAGCATCAAACTTTGAAAACATGTTCAGCGACTTAGCACCGATGATCTTTGATGAACGCTCAATACGACCGCCACGGGCCAAGAACTCTTCTACTGTTTCGTTTCTTTCACTCATATCGATTTTTTCGAAAGGGTTATTAATGACTCACTCAACATGCTTATATAATACCAAATTCTGACCATTTGTCAAGAACTTTTTTCACCTTTTACCATTCTTTCTGCAAAAAATTTGCTTTCTCTAGCAAGTTCTTCCCTCACGGCTTCTGCAAACTCTGCTTCTCTTCTCTTCTTCTCTGCAACGGCCGCTTTCACTTTCTCATCAAACCTCAAATCAAACACTCCACTCATAATTTATCCTCCTCCTCTATTGAACCAGTTTCGTAGTACAGTCTAGCCATTCTTGCAACCGCTTCAGTTGCTTCTCTCAAATTCTCACCACCCATCCAACGAGCGAGAGCCATCGCAATTGAATGTTCTAATCTTTCTTCACTCATAATACTACCTCATTATCTATGATTTCAATTTCCATATGCTCATCTTCTGGAAGATCGAGCCAACGCCAGTTCTCTCTACGACCCTCTGCCATAGGCACTACACAGATCTTAGTGGACAGAACTGAACTATCTTTGCCATCAATAGTGATGACTTCCCACATATCGCCATTCTCACGAATACGATTTTTACCGTGGCGAGTTATACCAGACAATCTCACCGCATCACCAACGAATATCGATTTATCATTAATAGCCATAGTCATTCTCGGCAAGGGTTAATCTCAATTACATTATTATTGTATCAAATTGGGAAGATATGTCAAGTTTTTTCTAAATATTCGTATGGAAAGAAAATTTGATTTTAATGGATTCTTTGTACATCCCATGAGTCGTAAAGATGCCATCATAAATTATTTTCCATCATTCGTCACAACATATAATGAACTTACCGTAGGTCCTGATAGTGATATAACGCATAGTTGTGAAGAAACCAATACAGGTCCATATCTATCATATGATTCAATATATTGGAATGATTATTGTGTGTTAGACATCAAAGCAGGATCGTTTATATCTGGAATGGCACAAAAGGTTATTACAAGAATTTTAAATAATGATCAACAAAAACTCAAAATAACATTATATGTAAATGATTTGGCAAACCATTTATCAAATGATTTGAATAATTACATGATCAATAACCCACAGAAAATGCTTGACAAGATATTAGATTATTTTAATCAAGTAAAAGATATATCAAAAATGATATGTCTTGAATATAAAGTCAAATGCGGAAACGATCAAGATGTTTACGTGGAAGGTATAAGAGATCTAAAAACTGATATTTTTTCAGATATAGAAATTTGGAGGTGTATTAACCCTAATTATGATTCGTTTACTCATAAGGCAAATACTATATGTGATGAGCATCCTTGGAAGGTGTGTAAGTGGGAAGAATGAGAAAAACAAACGAATATCCCATGCGGTCCATTCAAGCAAATGTCAACGAACAAAGTGCATAGTTGATGCCTAATTCGTCCTCTGCCTACAAGGTATGGTGGGTATCACCTCACAACAAGCAAAAAGGTCCTCTTTTAACAGAAGCAAACATCTAAGTTCGGTTAGTAGTTGCTTTGATAAATGCCAAAAGGCAAGTGATTACATGTGGTTGTAATCGGACCTCTCACCCTTCCCGCACCAAAGGTCAGATTAGATTCTCTTGTTTGAGAGTCTTCACCACCTCTGGTGTTAAATCTATTTCAGTTTTAATATTCAACGACAATAACTCATCGTTGATTTTGGCTTTGGTTCGCCTCAGTTCCTGAACCTTTTCGGCCCAGTGTTCGTGGTCGCCTTTACTGATGACAGATACATCCATAGAGATGTAACCATCGTAATCAGCATTCTCGGCACGAGCCACTTTACGGTTTCTTTGCTTTTCAAGAACTTCGTCTTTTGAGCGAACATCTCTTTGAAGAATCCATCTCTGGATTGTAGTAATCTTACTCTCAACATGGTTGAGGTCAGTAAGCAAATCAGTAACACCACTCAAGGTATTATGGTTGGCAATACTCTTACGAATAGAGAACCTGGCTTCAACCATTTTAAGTTTACACTCCACTTCTTTGTACCATTTGGTCTGGGCATTCTCTATCTCAGACCTCCACAATTCGTAGTCAACAACGTTGACTTCGTGGTCTGCACTAGGACGATTCTTAATCGCCTCATTAAGTTGCTCTTGAAGTGCATTTGCTTTACGTAGTGAAACTTTCATATCAACTCCTTATTACGAATTATTACGATGTATTAAAAATTTATGTGATAGTATTTAATTATAGGTTTTGGCGGTGGTGGTTTGTCAAATTCTTTTTTAAAGACATACGCACCAACTGTCAAAGCACAAACGATTGTTAAAGATAGAAGTAAAATATCATAGTTCATAAAAATATTTATGGCAGGTCATACAGGATTCGAACCCGTACCTTCGGATTTGGAGTCCGACATGCTACCGTTAACACTAATGACCTGTTTTAAAGAATCACTTCTATCAACAAGTAAATATTCTACCTTTACAGGATCCATTAGCAGAGTATGATCTAAAACATCTTGAGTAGAAAAGTTTGCACATGAGTATACGTCAAACTGAACTAAAGCAGGTTTCATTTCATCCCATATATGAATTGCAATATGAGATGTTTCTATAGCCACAATACCTGTTATACCTACATTACCTTTTGTAGAAATATATGATGTATAGGGACCCATGATAATTTTCATATTAATTATTTCGACCAAATCTGTAAGCCATTTATTTACGATCTGTTCTTCTTTAATAGGAGAATTAACTTCTGCTTTCACCAAAAGATGGTTATGAACTAACATTTAAAATTTATAGACCCACCTTTTAAGACTCTCTACTTCTGCTTTTAGAATTGTATATCGCCAATCTTCAATCTCAGGAAGAGTAGACATAAACAATTGCCAAGCAAAAAACAAACAAGTAACTCCCACAACTAATGGGGCATAAGGTTGAATTAAATACAATCCAAACGTACCGAGTATTGCTACTCCCATAAATTTAAGTATGTTCTGAAACAATGTGTTCCTTTCTTTTGTTATCTTCTTCTTCACGTTTAGCCCAATAATATTTCATACACTCAGACCAACCACGGTCGTATTCTTTTTTAAGGGCAGTTTCTATTTGACTAGAAATAATATCTGCAATATCTTTTCTATATTCACTCATATATCCTTTGGCGGTCCGTAGGAGAATCGAACTCCTCTTTCATGCGTGACAGGCATGTGTCCTAAACCGATAGACGAACGGACCATGGTGGGGAGAGATGGAGTCGAACCATCACAGTATATACGGCAGATTTACAGTCTGTTGGGCTC
>MDSV01133510.1_pt1 | contig 13209 bp, 13 predicted proteins | sample 810851 | NCBI WGS metagenome assembly MDSV01 (sample SAMN05326640, study PRJNA326480) | marine metagenome | isolation source: seawater | place: Atlantic Ocean: North East | collected 2012 | reverse complement strand
TTTTTGGAGGCCACGCCCAGAATCGAACTGGGATAAAAGGATTTGCAATCCTCTGCGTAACCATTCCGCCACGTGGCCACAATTAGATTAATATAGGTTTATTTACAAAAATAAAGCTAGAAGTTTGTAAATATTATTAATATTTATAAGTTATGACTATAATTAAATATAATCATAAGAAAGTAGAAAGCAAAATTTACTCCTATTGGGAGAAAAATAAACTGTTTAAACCGAAAAAAAACAAGAAAACGTTCTCAATAGTAATACCCCCTCCAAATGTTACTGGAAGCCTCCACATGGGCCATGCTTTAAATAACTCACTACAAGATGTTTTAATTAGGTATCATAGAATGAACGACTTTGAAACTTTATGGCAACCTGGCACTGATCATGCAGGTATAGCCACCCAGGCTCTTGTAGAAAAAAATCTTAAATTAAAAGGAATAGACAAAACTCAAATTGGTAGAAAGAAGTTCATTAAAAAAGTTTGGGAATGGAAAAATAATTATGGTGGCAAAATAACAAATCAACTTAAAAAATTAGGTTGTTCATGTGACTGGTCAAGAAACGCCTTCACTATGGATGAAAATTTATCAAACTCTGTTATTAAAGTATTTGTAGACTTATATAAAAAAAAACTTATTTATAAATCAAAAAAACTTGTAAATTGGGACATAGTATTAAAAACAGCTATCTCTGATCTTGAAGTTGATCAAAGAGAGGTGAATTCAAAACTCTATTATATAAAATATCAAATATATAACTCCTCTGACTTTATAACTGTAGCAACTACTAGACCGGAAACAATGCTTGGTGATACAGGAATAGCGGTAAATCCAAAAGATAAAAGATATGAAAATCTTGTAGGTAAATTTGCGATATTACCAATAGTTGGAAGAAAATTAAAAATTGTTCAAGATGAATATGCAGATCCTGAACAAGGGACTGGTGCAGTTAAGATAACCCCAGCCCACGATTTCAATGATTTTGAAGTTGGAAGAAGACAAAAGTTACAAACAATAAATATTTTTACCGAAGAAGGAAAAATGAACAAAAACACACCAAATGAATACATAGGAATGGATAGATTTGATGCTAGAAAAAAAATAGTAGAAAAGTTATTAGATTTACAACTTCTTGTAAAAGAAGAAGAAATTAAAAATAAAGTTCCTTACGGCGATAGATCAAACTCTATTATAGAACCTTTTCTAACTGAGCAATGGTTTGTAGACGCAAAGAGACTTTCCATTAATGCAAAAAAAATTGTAAAAAATAAAACAACAAGTTTCTTTCCTGAAAACTGGTCAAAAACTTATTTTCAGTGGATGAATAATATTGAGCCTTGGTGCATTTCTAGACAATTATGGTGGGGACATCAAATCCCGGCTTGGTATGGTCCTGATAAAAAAATTTTTGTTGCTGAAAATATAAATAAAGCCGAACTTGATGCAAAAAGATTTTATAAAAAAAAAGTCAAAATAACTAGAGATCCCGATGTTTTAGATACTTGGTTTTCATCAGGCTTATGGGCTTTCGCTACATTAGGATGGCCTAAAAAAAATTATTATCTAAAAAGATTTTACCCTACTTCAGTTTTAGTTACCGGATTTGATATTATATTTTTTTGGGTTGCACGAATGATGATGTTAGGAATGGAATTTTTAAAAAAAGAACCTTTTAAACAAATTTATGTTCATGCACTAGTTAGGGATGAAAAGGGTCAAAAAATGTCAAAATCAAAAGGTAATGTTATTGATCCTTTAGAGTTGATAGAAAGTTATAGCGCGGATGCTCTGAGATTTACTTTACTTTCCATGGCTTCTCCTGGAAGAGACGTAAAGCTTTCTGAGCAACGAGTTAAGGGTTATAGAAATTTTCTAACAAAAATATGGAATGCAAATAATTTTCTGAAGGTAAATAAGTGTGAATTTAATAATAAAATAAATCCCAAAAAACTATCATTAAATATTAATAAATGGATATATTCAGAATTAATTATTACTAAAAATTTAGCAGAAAAAAATGTTAAAAATTATAGGTTTGATGAGGCAACGAAAGTTATTTATAAATTTGTTTGGAACAGCTTTTGTGATTGGTACTTAGAGCTCTCAAAAACTATATTGTTTTCCAAAAATAAAAAAAATATTAGTGAAGTTAAAAAGACTTCTGGTTATATATTTAAAGAAATATTGATACTTCTGCATCCTTTTATTCCATTTATAACAGAAGAATTATGGCAAATAAACAAACTTGGAGATAAAAAAAATAAGTATTTGATGTATGCAAGTTGGATTAAAGAAAGCAAGTTTTATAGGGATAAAGAAATAGTTGAAGTAAAAAAAGTAATTGATGTGATTTCGGCAATAAGATCCTTCAAAAATGAGTTAAATGTTAGTCCGGGGTCTTTTATTGATATTTCTATTCAAAACCTAAGTAAAAAGAAAAAGCAACTTTTCTTAAATAATGAAGTGATGTTAAAAAAACTTGGTAGAATAAACTCAATTTTTACTAAAGATTCTAATAATGACTCAGTTACTTTAGTCATTTCAGGGGAGATATTTAAGATTTATTTTGATAAAACTATCGATCTTAATATTATAAAAGATAATTTAACTAAAAAACACAACAAACTTTCTAATGAATTACAAAGTATTTTAAAAAAATTGGATAATAAAAGCTTTATAGAAAGGGCACCAAAGCATATTGTCGAACAAGAGAAAAATACCTATAATGATTTAAAAAACGATATGGAAAAAATTATTTTAACAATCAAAAGTTTTAAATGAAGAATTTTAACAAAAAAAAGCTACCTAGTAGACATACTTCTTTAGGACCGGACAAGGCTCCTCAAAGATCCTTTTATTATGCTATGAATTTAACGGAAAAAGATGTGGCAAAACCTTTTGTCGGAGTTGTATCGACTTGGAATGAAGCTGCACCTTGCAATATAGCTTTAATGAGACAGGCACAATCTGTAAAAAAAGGAGTCAAGAATTCAGGAGGAACCCCAAGAGAGTTTTGTACGATTACCGTTACTGATGGTATAGCAATGGGACATGAAGGGATGAAATCTTCATTAGTTTCCAGGGACGTTATTGCTGATTCAACAGAATTAACTGTTAGAGGACATTGTTACGATGCTTTAGTTGGTGTAGCAGGATGTGATAAATCTTTACCTGGTTTAATGATGGCAATGGTTAGATTAAATGTTCCAAGCGTATTTATTTATGGAGGTTCTATTCTTCCGGGAAGATTTAATGGAAAAGATGTAACAGTAGTAGATGTTTTTGAGGGTGTGGGAAAATATTCCTCAGGCAAAATGTCAGAACACGCATTAAGAAAGTTAGAGCTGAAAGCTTGTCCTAGTGCAGGTGCATGCGGAGGCCAATTTACAGCTAATACAATGGCTTGTGTATCAGAAGCCATAGGTTTGGCTCTTCCTTATTCAGCTGGAACTCCAGCACCGTATCTACAAAGAGACAAGTACGCTTTTCAAAGCGGAAAAGCGGTTATGAATTTACTAAAAAAAAATATTAGACCTAGGGATATTGTTACAAAGAAATCATTAGAGAATGCAGCTACCATTGTTGCCGCAACAGGCGGGTCAACTAATGCAGCGTTACATTTACCAGCTATTGCTAATGAAGTAGGTATAAAATTTGATTTAATGGATGTGGCTAAGATTTTTAAAAAAACTCCTTATTTAGCAGACTTAAAACCGGGAGGTAAATATGTGGCAAAAGACATGTGGAAAGCCGGTGGTGTCCCAATGTTGCTAAAAACTTTAATGGATGGTGGTTATATTCACGGTAATTGTTTAACTGTTACTGGATTAACTATGAAAGAAAATTTAAAAAAAGTTAAATTTAACGAAAAACAAAAAGTAATGAGAAAACACAACAACCCTTTATCATTTGACGGAGGAGTTGTTGGGCTAAAAGGAAATCTTGCTCCAGACGGTGCAATTGTAAAAGTTGCAGGATTAAAGAAACTTAAATTTACAGGACGAGCAAGATGTTTTGATACTGAAGAATCAGCATATAAAGCTGTTCTTAAGAAAAAATATAAAGACGGAGATATCATAGTTATAAGATACGAAGGCCCTAGAGGAGGACCAGGTATGAGAGAGATGCTGCAAACTACAGGTGCAATTTACGGTCAAGGAAAAGGAGAAAAAGTTGCTTTAATTACTGATGGAAGATTTTCTGGTGCTACTCGAGGATTTTGTATTGGTCACGTTGGGCCCGAGGCTTCAGTAGGCGGACCCATTGCTTTACTAAAAAATGGTGATGTTATTCATATTGATGCGAAAAAGGGAACAATAAATGTTGACTTAACAAATAAAGAATTAAAAAAAAGGAAAAAGAAATGGAAACCAAAAAAAATAAATTTTGGAAACGGTACTCTTTGGAAGTATGCACAAACAGTAGGCCCAGCATATCGTGGAGCTTCTACACATCCTGGTGGAAAAAATGAAGTTAAATGCTATGCAGATATTTAAATGAAAATTAATCCAGTTATTCTATGTGGAGGTGAGGGCACCCGTTTATGGCCTAATTCAAAATCTAAACAACCAAAGCAGTTTATTGATTTTGGGGGATGGACTTTGTTTGAAAAGACTTTATTAAGATTGAAGAACAAATTGTATGCACCTCCAATAATAATAACAAACAAAAAATATCTTAATTTGATTAAAAAATTTCTTTTAAAACTCAAGTTTAAAAAATGGCACATTGTACTTGAACCAGTTAAAAAAAACACGAATGCAGCATTTGCTACAGTAGCCTGTCTACCTTTACCAAATGACAATCCTATGATTGTTTTTCCATCAGATCATCTAATTGAAAATGTAAAAAAATTTAATAAAAGTTTAAGAAAAAATGTAAAGTATCTTAATGATTTTGAAATTTTTCTTTTTGGAATAAAACCAAAAACTCCATCTGATCAATATGGCTACTTTCTTACTAGAAAGAAAAATTCATCAGTAAATAAAATTATAAAGTTTTTAGAAAAACCTAATATTGCTAAAGCAAAAAGAATAGTTAAAAAAAAAGGTTATTGGAATTCAGGAATTGTTTTTGCAAAACAAAATGCATTATTAAATAGTTTCAATAAACACGATTTTAAAACACTTAAATGTGCCTTTGACTCTTTTGAATTTGGTAAAAAAAAAATTATGGGCCCTGTTTTTTCTTTAAATAAAAAAATATTTAGTAAAATTAAAGAAAAATCTTTTGATTATTCTATCTTAGAAAAATACAAACATATTAACGCAATTAAACTAGATATCCCTTGGACAGACTTAGGAAATTGGAAAGAAATATTAAAAGTTTTTTATACAAATAAATTAAAGCTATCAAAAAAAAAGAATACTTTTTTTAGACCCTGGGGAAAATATGTAAATCTTTTTAGAGGTAAGAGGTTTTTAATTAAAGAATTAACTGTTAATTCAAAATCTTCAATAAGCTTACAGAAACATTATTTTAGGTCTGAACATTGGATGGTAACCCAAGGTAAGGCAAAAATTACAATAAATAAAAGAAAATTTTTTAAAAAGGAAAACGATTCTATATTTATTCCGATTCAAGCCGTACATAGAATTGAAAATTTATTCAGCAAGCCAGTAAAAATAATGGAAGCTCAAATAGGAGAGGTTCTTAAAGAATCTGATATTGTCAGATATAAAGATATTTACGGTAGAGTTAAATAATTTCAATTTCTATTGGAGTATGATCAGATGGTTTAGTTTTTGATCTTGGTATTTTGTTAATATTGACACTTTTAACTTTGTCTAAAATATTGCTGGAAACTAAAAAATGATCTATTCGCATTCCATAATTCTTTTGCCATGCTGAACCCATATAATCCCAAAATGTAAATTCTTGTTTGTCATTTTTTAAATATCTATAAATATCAGAAAGTCCCAAGTTAATTAATTCATAAAATTTTTTTCTAACATCTAACTTGAAAAGAGCATCATTTTCATATCTCTTAGAATCATAGACATCAATATTTTCTGGGATTATGTTAAAATCACCTCCAACAATGATATTAGAGTTTTTTTTAAGATGTAATTTTATTTTATTATTAAAAAAATCAAACCATCTTAATTTATACTCATATTTATCTGTATCAACAGGATTTCCATTAGGTGCATAAATATTTATTAAAAGAAATTTATAATTTTTCATGGTTATAATTCCCGAAATTATTCTAGAATGTTTCTTTTCGTCTTTAAAAAAACTAGTATTAATATCTTTTATTTCTTTTTTGGATAAAATAGCCACACCATTGTAAGATTTTTGTCCAAAAATATATGAATTATATTTAATTTTTTTGAACTCGTTTATTGGAAAATTTTTATCCTCAGTTTTAATTTCTTGAAGTAATAAAACATCAGGAGAATCTTTTTTTAAGTATTCTAAAATATTATTTATTCTTGCTCTAACTGAATTAACGTTCCATGAGGAAATTTTCATTTATTATATAGAAAATGATAGACCACATCCGCAAGAAGAGTTAGCTTTAGGATTATTTATTATAAAGGAATTTCCAATAAGTTCCTTTTTAAAATCAATTACTGATCCTTCAATAATTTTAAGCGAACCCTCGTCTATAATCGCCTTATTAAAAACTTTGTCATTTTTTTTAACTTTATCATCAAACGAAAAATCGTATTTAAATCCTGAACAGCCACCTCCTTTAACAGTGATTCTAAAATAGTTAGTTGAACCTTTAATAGCTGTAATTCTTTCAATTTCGTTTATTGCTGATTTAGTAAATTCTATTTTGTTAGTCATATTTTAAAAATAATGTATTATATCCTTCTAGCTCAATATATGCAAAAAAAAGAATATTCCAAATTAGCTGTTTCGTTAAAATCTTCAGGTAGAATATATAAGGAAAAAAACAGTTTTTTTAGATCGCCGTATCAAAGAGACAGAGATAGAATAATTCATTCGACAGCGTTTAGAAGATTGAAACATAAAACACAGGTTTTTGTTAACACGTCAGGAGATCATTTTAGAACAAGGATAACCCACTCTCTTGAAGTTTCACAAATAGCAAGAACTATTGCAAAATTTTTTAGTTTAAACGAAGATTTGTGTGAAACAATATGTTTGGCACATGATTTAGGTCATACACCATTTGGCCACGCCGGGGAAGAAACTTTGAATGCATGCATGGAAATGCACGGTGGTTTTAATCATAATATACAAACAATCAGAATTGTGACCTTACTAGAAAAAAAATATTACAATTTTAATGGCTTGAATTTATCAATCGAAACTCTTGATGGTCTTATAAAACATAATGGGCCAATTTTTGATCTTTCAGATTATGATAAAATTTTAGGTAAAAACTTTTTTAAAAAAAAGATAAATTTTTCTTTAGAACCAAGTCTTGAAGCTCAAATATCTGCTATTTCAGATGATATAGCCTATAACAGCCACGATCTTGAAGATGGACTAAAATCAAAATTATTTACAATTCAGGATCTAAAAGGCATTCCAATTTTAGATGAAATTATAAGAAAACATCAAAAATTTTATAAGAAAGTGAATAGAGATTTGGTTTCAAGACAAATAATAAGAGATATAATTAATGAAATGGTGAAAGATGTAGTAAGCAATGCATCAAAAAATATTAAAAAAGGAAATTATAAAAACCTTAAAGATATACACAAAGCTAAACGACAATTAGTTTGTTTTTCTGAAAAAATGAATATCTTTGATATATCAATTAAAGAATTTTTAAGAAATAACATGTATTATAGTCAAAGTGTCCTTAAAAAAACAAACGAAGGCAAGAAAATGATAGAAACCTTATTTAAATTTATAAAAAGAAAACCTAAGAAATTTATAAATAAAATTCATTTTAAAAAAAATATAAACATAGAAAGATTGGTTAGTGATTTTATCGCAGGAATGACTGACAGATATGCTATTAACTTATATAAATCAATTAAATGAATATTTTTAATCATTATCATAAATTAATTTCAAAAATTATAACCAAAAATAATAAATTTCTTAAGATAAAAGACAAAGCTCAAATAAAAAATTTTGTTGTCGAGAGCCCACCTGTTCAATTTGACTGCGATTTATCTTGTAACATTTCTTTAGTTCTAGCAAAAGATTTAGGACAAAATCCAAGAGAATTAGCAATTACTTTAAAAGATCTATTTAAAAAAGAAATTGACGACTTTGAAAAAATTGAAATAGCAGGACCTGGATTTTTAAATATAAATTTAAATGAAAAAACAATAAAAAAAATAATTAAAGATATTTTGTTATTAAACAAAAAGTATGGCTCCACAAAGCAAAATCAGAAGTATAATATTGAGTTTGTCTCAGCAAATCCTACTGGGCCAATGCATATTGGTCATTGTCGTGGAGCAATTTTTGGCGATGTTTTATCAAATTTACTTAAGTTTAACGGAAACAAAGTAGTAAAAGAATATTATATAAATGATGTTGGATCACAAATAGATAATTTTACAGAATCAGTTTTTTTTAGAATTAAAGAAATTAAATTAAAAGAAAAATTTCCTAAACAAGGTAATTTATATCCAGGATCATACATTATAGAAATTGCAAAAAAAATTTTAAAGAAAAAACCTAACATTAAGCTAAATTCCTTTAAAAATTTAAGCGCCTTTATTCAAAAGGAGTCTCTTAAAATTTCAATGAACATGATTAAAACAGACCTTAAAAAACTAGGTATAAAACATGATAAGTTTTTTTCTGAAAAAGAGCTGATTAAAAAAGATCTAGTTAATAAATCTGTGAAACTTTTGCAAAATAAAAATTTTGTAGAAAAAGGATTTCTAGAACCGCCGAAAGGCGAAGAACAAATAAATTGGAAAAAAACTAAAAGATTAATATTTAAATCATCTCTATTCGGTGATGACACAGACAGAGCTTTACAAAAAAATGATGGAAAATGGACTTACTTTGCCAGTGATGTCGCATACCATTATGATAAAATTATGAGAAACTTTGATCATTTAATTAACATTTTAGGTGCTGACCATACCGGCTATGTAAAAAGAATCACCTCAGCTGTTAAAGCTTTATCTAACGATAAAATTTTACTCGAATGCAAAGTTTGCCAGTTAGTGAAATTATTCAAAAACGGACAACCATTTAAAATGTCAAAGAGAGCTGGTGATTTTATTTCAGCAAGTGACTTGTTAAAGGAAGTTAATAAGGATTTTATAAGATTTATGATGTTAAATCGTAGTAACGATGTTGAGATAGATTTTGATTTTGATAAAGTTTTAGAAAAAACAAAAGATAATCCAGTTTTTTACGTTCAATACTGTTATGCACGTGTTAATTCACTTTATAGAAATCTTAAATTAAACAATAGGAAAAATATTCAATTAAATAAAACTACGTTAAATTTTAACAAGTATGAGGTAATGATATTGAGAAAAATATTTGAATGGCCAAAAGTTATAGAAGTCTCGTCAAAAAAATTAGAACCACATAGAATTTCATATTACCTTTATGATTTAGCTACTTTGTTTCATTCTTATTGGAGTATGGGAAATAAAAATGACGAATATTTATTCATTTCAAAAGGTAAAATAAAAGACAAAACTTTAGTAATAATAAATTTATTATGCGTTACTATTGAAAATGGGATGAAAATATTAGGAGTTTCTTTACCTAAAAAAATGTAATGATTAAAAACACATTATATTTTTTAATATTTTTATTTATGTTAACTTTTTTTTATTACATATCTTTTATATATTTTTCTGCAGATAATAAAAAAAAAATATTTCAAAATCGAGATTCGGTAAACCAAAATCAGTTAAAAAATTTTAATTCTTTAAAAATCTTAAAGAGTGATACCGATAATATAATAGAGTATAATTTTGAATCAAATAAAAGAGAAAAGAGAAAAGAAAGAAAATTTTGGAATATTATTGAAAAAAAATGAATAGAAAAGCTGTCATAACAAGTATTGCTGGTTTTAATTTAACTTCAAATGAAAAAAAATTAATTAAAAAACAAAAACCATGGGGTTTAATTTTGTTTAAAAGAAACATAAAAACTTTTGATCAAACTAAAAATTTAATTAAATCTATTAGAAAAGCCGCAAAAGATAACAAATTTCCTGTAATGATAGACGAGGAGGGAGGAAGTGTGTGCAGATTAACTTCCTTTTTAGATAACAAAGTTTATTCTCAAAGTTTTTTTGCAGATATAATTAATAAAAATAAAAATCTAGGATTGATGCTTTATCAAAATTATATAAGATCTATGTGCAGTGTATTCAAAAACCTAGGTATAAATATAAATACAGTTCCTGTTCTAGATTTATTGGACACAAACACTAGCAAAGTTATAGGCACTAGAAGTTATTCAAAAGCAGTTGAAACTGTTAGATTTTTAGGAAAATTCTGTATCAAAAATTATGATGATAATAAAATTTCCACAATAATGAAGCATATACCTGGCCATGGATGTGCTAGCTCAGATAGTCACCATAAACTGCCTATAGTTAAAAAAAATTTAAAATCTTTAAAAAAAAATGATTTTAAGTGTTTTTTAAATATCAATTCAAGATTCGCTATGACAGCACATATATTATACAAAAAAATAGATTCAAAATATCCAGCAACTCACTCAGAAAAAATAATAAAAAAAATTGTAAGAGGATATTTAAAATTTAGAGGCATCATTATTTCAGATGACATATCCATGAAATCACTAAAGTATGATATTATTACAAATGCAAAAAAGTCATTAGAAGCTGGTTGTAATCTTGTTTTGTACTGCTCAGGAAATTACAATGAATCTTTAAAGCTTCTAAATGAAATGCCTTTTATAGACGATTTTACAAGAAAAAAAACATCAGAATTTTACAAATTTTTAGGTTAAAATGAAACTTATGGAATCATCAAAAAAAAATTCTCTTTCAGTCAATATACCAAATTATTCTGGGCCATTAGAAGTTTTATTGGATTTGGCAAAAGCACAAAAAGTTGACTTAACGAAAATTTCTATAACAAAATTAGCCGATGAATTTTTAAATTATATTAGAGTTGAAACTCGAAAATTAAATTTGGAACTGGCCTCCGAGTTTCTTCTTATGGCTACTTGGTTAGCTTATTTAAAATCTAAATTGTTATTACCGGAAGACGAAGATGATGAATTTAAAGCATCTGAAGTTGCAGAAAAATTAAAATTACAATTAAAAAAACTTGAATTAATAAGACTCTTGTCTGATCAAATGTTAAAAAAAAAAAGAATTGGTGTAAATATTTTTTATAGAGGTATGAAAGGCGGGATAAGATCAATTAATACCCCTATTTATAAAGTTACTTTATATGAGCTTCTTAAATCATATTCAAAAGTAAAAATGCAAAAAGCTTTTCAGGTAATAAACATACCTAAACTTCCAGTTATGACGACAGAAGAAGGTATAAAACAAATAAAAAGTAATTTAGATTCCTTAAAGGATTGGCGAAATATAGAAGAACTAATCCCAAATAATTTTTTAAAAGATAAAAATTTAAGGAAAAAAGGACTTACGGGAATTTTTGCCGCAAGTTTAGAACTCTCTAAAGAAGGAGTGATCAATATTATGCAAAAAAAAATTTTTGATAAACTTTTAATTAAAAAACACATCAATGAATAAAAAAAATAAAGATAAAGATAATGTTATTAAATTCCCTAGAAATATTTCTAAATTAGAAAGACAGGTTGAAGCGATTCTATTTGCTGCTGAAGAACCCCTGGATATAGAAACGATAGAAAAAAGATTACAGATAAATACCGATGTTAAAAAGATTTTAGAAAATATTCAAACAGATTATAAATTTAGAGGAATTAATTTAGTTTGTATTAAAGATAAGTGGTCCTTTAGAACAGCAGAAGATTTATCAAGTCTGATGTCTCTCCAAAAATCTACACAAAAAAAATTATCGAAAGCCACAATTGAAACTTTAGCTATCATTGTTTATCATCAACCAGTTACAAGATCTGAAATTGAACAAATACGAGGAGTAGCATTTGCAACAAATACCATGGAAACTTTATTGGAGTTAGACTGGGTCAGACCAGCCGGAAGAAAAGATGTACCTGGTCGACCTATACAATATGCTACTACAGAAAAATTTCTCAATCATTTTAACATTCAAAATTTATCTGATTTGCCAACAGTTGACGAACTAAGCTCAGCTGGCTTGATAGATTCTTCTAGTATAGACTCTACAATTTTTGGTACTGGTAAATTTTATAAAGAGCAAGCTGAAGCAAAAAAAGAGGATATTTACTCTGATATAGAAAAGGCTATAGACCAAACACCCAATTCTGACAATTAATTTATTTATTTCAGCAAATTTATTGTATATAATAACTATATGTTTCCAAGCGCATGGCAAATTGCAGTCGTTGTAATCTTAATCATATTATTATTTGGCAGAGGTAAGATTTCAAGTTTAATGGGAGATTTGGCTAAAGGCATAAAGAGTTTTAAAAAAGGCATGTCTTCAGACGAATTAGATCAAACAGATTCTTCATCAAAAAAAGAAGATGAAGATCCAAGCTCCGAAAACAAATAGTTAATAATGCCACAAATAGGTTGGTTTGAATTACTTGTAGTTGTAATAATAGCCATTATTGTTATTGGTCCAAAAGATTTTCCAGTAGTACTAAATAAGTTAGGATCTTGGTTTTCATCGATTAAAAATTATTTTTCTGAAGTTCAAAATAATTTAAATAAAGTCACTAATCTAGAAATTAACGATGAAGATAAAAAAAAAGACTCAATAGATAAAAATAACAATGAACAAAAAAAATAACGAAGAGAACGGAACTTTCATTTCACATTTATCTGAATTAAGGTCTAGAATAATTAAGACTTTTGTTTTTTTATTTTTAGCTTTTGTTATTTGTTATTATTTTGCAGCAGAGATTTATAACTTTTTGGTAGCCCCATACACTAACGCTGTAATTGAAAAAAATCTTGATAGAAGATTAATATATACTGCATTACATGAGGCTTTTTTAACTTATTTAAAAGTAGCATTTTTTGCATCTTTTTTTATTACCAGTCCTATATTTTTAACACAAATTTGGAAATTTATTGCCCCAGGTTTATATAAAAATGAAAAAAGTGCTTTATTACCGTACTTAGTGGCAACGCCAATACTTTTTCTTTTTGGAGGTTTTTTAGTTTATTATTTTG
>MDSV01183035.1_pt1 | contig 13210 bp, 10 predicted proteins | sample 810851 | NCBI WGS metagenome assembly MDSV01 (sample SAMN05326640, study PRJNA326480) | marine metagenome | isolation source: seawater | place: Atlantic Ocean: North East | collected 2012 | reverse complement strand
TTACTAACAGAAAAACTTTCTGCTAATCTAGGTACGACAGTTGACTCTTCAGAGTTTAGAATAAACAATGGTTCAAAAATTTGAGAGATAACTCGACGCGCAGAGTTATTAGTAGCTTCTATTGGTGTTAAAGAAGTAATTTTTTTTTGGGTCATAAATGTTAAAGTACCACCATATTTTTTACCTCCTAATGTATTTAAGTTAATAACATTTTCTTTTCCCTCTTTACATGAAGGAGTAAGGATAATAAATGAAAGAATTAAAATAAGGAAGGAGTTTCTCATAAACACAAGAGTTAAATTTAGTAAAAATAAAAGAGCTTAGCTTATAAGGATAATTTAATACCCAATCTTGCTTCGAACTCTTTTTAACACTTTTTTTGCAATTATTCTTGCTTTTTCAGCCCCCATTTCAAGTGTTTTTTCAATCTCCCCTGGGTTGCTCATTAGGTAGTTATACCTTTCTCGTTCTTTTTTATATTTTTCTATAATTAATTCAAACAATGCTTGTTTGGCGTGTCCATAACCAAAACCTCCTTTCAAATAAAGGCTATGCATTTCATTAATTTCATTTTTGTTTGCAATAAGTCTATATAAATTGAAGCAGTTACATGTTTCAGGAACCTTAGACTCCTCTAATTTTTTTGAGTCAGTTTGAATTCCCATTATTTGTTTCCTAAGACTTTTCTCGGGGAGAAAAATGTTAATATAATTTTCGCGAGATTTACTCATCTTATTACCATCTGTCCCTGGGATTAACATTGTTTCTACTTGTACATTTTCTTTTGGAACAACAAAAGTTTCTCCTATTTTATTATTAAAACGATTAGCTACATCTCTAGTCATTTCTATATGCTGAAGTTGATCCTTCCCAACAGGTACAATCTCTGCATCATAAATTAGAATATCTGCAGCCATCAACATGGGGTAGGTAAATAGCCCTGAATTTATATCTTCTAAACGATCTGATTTGTCTTTGAAACTATGTGCTAGACCAAGACGAGAATATGGAAAGAAACAAGAAAGATACCAAGATAATTCAGTCACTTCAGACACATCACTTTGTCGATAAAAAACAGTTTTTTCGGGGTCTATACCAAAAGCTAGCCAAGTTGCTGCTGTTGAGAGAGTGTTAGACCTTAGTAACTCACCATTTTTAATTTGGGTTAAAGAGTGTAAGTCAGCGATAAAAAGGAAAGAATCATTCTCTGGTTTATTAGCCATATTAATTGCAGGTATAATTGCACCTAAAATATTACCTAGGTGAGGTGTACCAGTGCTCTGAATTCCTGTTAATATTCTTGCCATTTATATTTTGTTTCAAACGAAAATAATCATTTTGACAGGAATATTCATTAACAAGAGATATCAACAAGTTGAAATTTGTATTTTTGCTTTATGATAATCACCAGAATAATCGTTTCTGTTTTATGGAAATTTTACATCACAATTATTTTTTCTATAACTGCTATTTTATTTTATCCCTTGATTGTCCCTCTTCTTTTTTCTGATAAATTAAAAAAACACACATTCCCCTTGTTTGTAGCTTGGAGTTGGTCTATGCGAATTTTTTGTTTTTATTTTGTTGTGAAAAAGATGAATAGCCCTCTCCCAAATGCGCCATACATTATCGTTGCTAATCACATTTCATATTTAGATATTTTTTTACTCCCTTCTATTTTACCAAAGAATCGTTTTCTTTTCTTGGGTAAAAGCGAGCTTTTAAGGTACCCTTTAATAAAGACATATTTTAAGAAATTACATATACCGGTATTTCGACAAAACAAGTTAAAAGCGGCAAAGTCATTAATTAAATCAAAACAAGAGTTGAAAAAGGGTTGGTCTTTAGTCATTTTTCCTGAAGGAGGAATACCAAGTCTTAATAATCCAAAGATGATTAAGTTTAAAGAGGGTTCATTTCAATTAGCGAAGAGTAGCGACGCACCTATTGTACCTATTACGTTTATAAACAACCATAAATTGTTAAATAACCCTTCAAGCATAAAAGGTATAGCAAGGCCTGGTTTAAGTTTCGTGTATATTCATCCATTTATTTCTAAAGAAGAAGTTCGACGTCTCTCTCAAACAGAATTAGCAAACAAGTCTTTTAAAATAATAGAGTCTCCTCTTATAAAAGAGTATCAGATTTAGTTGATTAATATTATCTTTGTTTATTATGTCTAAAATATCTGAAGAAACATTTGATCATATTGCACATTTAGCTCAGTTAGAATTTGAGTGTGAAAATGGTAAGAAGGCTATTCAGAAGGATTTGAATAAAATCATTGAATTTATAGAGAAGCTGAAGGAGGTTAATACGGAAAATGTAGAGCCTTTAATCTATATGACTGATGAAATAAACCGTTTACGCGAGGATGATCCTAAAGAGAATATTACTCAAGAGGAAGTCTTGAAAAATGCTCCTAAAAAAGATTCGGATTATTTTAGAATACCTAAAGTCTTAGAGAAATAAATGAGCCGATTTTTCTTTTTTCTTCTTTTTTTCCTTACTGGTATATCTATCACATATTATTATGTTGTTCAAGAAAAAAAAGTACTAAAAGTAGTTAATCCTATAGATTTAAACCCTGAAATGGTAGATGATTCTCAAAGGTTAAAACGAAAAGGATATGATCATAAGATAGGAGACTTTTCTTTTAAAAATCAAAACGGAGATGTAATTACTCAATCATACATTGAAGGAAAAATTCATATTGCGGAATATTTTTTTACAACATGTGGATCTATTTGTCCAATTATGAATCAAAATATGAAAAGACTCCAAGAAGAGTTCTTTCAAGAAAAAGACATTAAAATGTTAAGCTTTACGGTTAATCCAGAAATAGATACTATTGAACAGATGAAAAGGTACTCAATAAGATATAATGCAAATGATAATCAATGGCATTTTTTAACAGGGAGAAAGGATAGTCTTTACAGTTTGGCACGCAAATCTTACTTTGTATTAAAACCTGCAGAATCAAGGAATATGGGTGACGCTGGCAGTGATTTTATTCATACAAATAATTTTGTTTTGGTAGATAGGGATAAAAGAATTAGAGGATACTATGATGGCACTTCAAAGTCGGGGATTGATTCACTTATTATAGACATTAACTTTTTATTAAAAGAGAAATAAAATAAGCTAGTCAGAAAAAAATAGATTCATTCAAAGTTGCTAACTTTACTCTTTCAACACTTAACTATGCAAGAAATAAGCAGTTATAATTTTATAGGCAAAAGAGTTCTAGTTAGAGTTGATTTTAATGTACCAATAGACAAGGAGACATTAAACGTTATAGACAACACTCGGATTAAGGCAGCATCTAATACTATTCGTCATATTTTAGATAGCGGAGGTAGTGTGATTCTTGTATCACATTTAGGTAGACCTAAAGGCTCTTTAGATAAAAGATTTTCTTTAAAAAACATTCTTAAAAGTGTCTCTGATGTACTAGGGGTAGATGTCTATTTTACCGATGATTGTATTGGAGATGAGGCTTTTAAGATTAGCTCTCAACTAAAACCTGGACAGGTACTACTCCTTGAAAATGTACGTTACTACAAGGAGGAAACAATAGGTGTAGAGAGTTTTGCTGAAGCTTTATCAAAACATGGAGATGTTTTTGTTAACGATGCATTTGGGACGGCTCATCGTGCGCATGCTAGCACAACGGTTATTGCAAAATATTTCCCTAATGCTAAGATGTTTGGATTTCTAATAAAAAGAGAAATAGAAAGTGTAGATAGAGTCTTAAACAGTGAAGAAAAGCCTTTAACAGCAATTGTTGGTGGAGCAAAAGTGTCATCTAAGATAATTATTATTGAACGTCTTTTAGACATAGTTGACAATCTTATTGTAGGAGGAGGCATGGCTTATACTTTTGTCAAATCAGCTGGCGGAAAAGTTGGAAATTCATTAGTTGAAGAAGATTATATAGAGACAGCTAAAAAAATCAGATTATCAGCAAAAAGAAAAGGTGTAAACTTATACATACCAATTGACTCAGTTATTGCTGATTCATTTAAAAATGAAGCAAATATAGCAGAGACAATGATTGATCAAATACCCGATGGTTGGATGGGTTTAGATGTTGGTCCTAAAACGATTAAAGAATGCTCTAATATTATTTCTAAATCTCGATTGATTTTATGGAACGGCCCTATGGGTGTCTTTGAAATGGATAATTTTAAGCATGGCACTTTGGGAGTTGCTACTGCAATTGTAAGTGCCACAAGTAAAGGTTCTTTTTCCTTAGTTGGAGGAGGTGACTCTGTTGCTGCAATTAACAAATTCGATTTATCTCAAAAAGTTAGTTATGTTTCTACTGGGGGCGGAGCGATGTTAGAATATTTAGAGGGTAAAGAATTGCCTGGTATTAAGGCGATTAAAAGGTGAGATAAAATAAGTTTCTCTAGAATGCTTAAAAGAAATTATTGATGTTAATAAAAAAAATAAAATCGTTATACTATTTTTTTTCTAAAAGAAGACAAACACTTCACTTAGATTATCCTGTTGAACTTAAACCACGTTTCGTTCATGATTCAAACAAGACAAGGCGTTTACTTTATTCTATTATTGAAAAAAACAGGCATGAAATTTTTTGTAGGTTGAAAAAAATCCTTTTTTACAAAGAGGTTTTTGATGACTTAAATTTTTCCATTGATGAGAAAAACAGTGATCAACCCGTTTGGGACAATAAATTCCTTCCGGGCTTGGATATTATAATTTTGTATGGATTTGTTGCACTAATAAAGCCTAAAAAATATATCGAGATTGGATCGGGAAATTCTACTAAAGTTGTAAGAAAATCAGTTGATGAAAACAACTTAAACACAAAGATAACCTCAATTGACCCGTATCCACGTGCAGACATTAACCATTTGGCTGATGCCATTATTCGTATGCCAATCCAAGATTTAAAGGAATATTCAATGTTTGAAGAATTAGATGCAGGAGATATTCTTTTTATAGATAATTCACACCGAGTACTTCCAAATTCTGATGCTACTGTTTGTTTCCTTGAGATTTTACCACTATTAAAGTCAGGAGTAATAGTACAGTTTCATGATGTTTATTTGCCATATGATTATCCTCAGTTTATGTGTGATAGAGCTTATTCAGAGCAATATGTTTTGGCAGCTTTTATAATAGCGAACCCAGAGAAATATAAAATAATAATGCCCAATTATTTTGTTAGTGAGGATAAAGAATTAAGTCAAATTTTAAATCCAATTTGGTCTAATAAAAAATTAGATTTAGTTGAAAAACATGGTGGCTCATTTTGGATTGAGATACAATAAAGAATCATTTTGTTAATTTCATATAATATTTCTTATAATAAAATTATTTTTGTTTTAAGTATGAGATTAAACTAAGAGAAATGGATAGGAATCAAGAACTAGAAGATCGAAGAAGTGGCTCTATGTTAGGGGGTGGAGAAGATCGTATTAAACGCCAACATGCTAAAGGGAAGCTTACTGCTCGTGAACGTATCACTTTATTGTTGGATGAAAATTCTTTTAATGAGATTGGACAATTTGTTGAACATCGTTCGAGTTCTTTTGGTTTAGAAAAAAATAAAATACCTGGCGATGGTGTTGTAACTGGTTTTGGAAGAATTTATGGCAGGTTGATTTATGTTTTTTCACAAGATTTTACTGTCTTTGGTGGCTCTTTGTCAGAGGCACACGCTGCTAAAATTTGTAGGGTAATGGACCTGGCAATGCAGAATGGTGCACCTATAATTGGTTTAAATGATTCTGGTGGCGCTCGCATTCAAGAAGGGGTTATCTCATTGGCTGGTTATGCAGATATTTTTTATAGAAACACAAGAGCATCTGGTGTAATCCCTCAAATTAGCGTAATTATGGGCCCGTGTGCAGGGGGGGCAGTCTATTCTCCCGCACTGACAGACTTTGCAATTATGGTTGAAGATACTTCATACATGTTTGTTACAGGTCCAAATGTTGTTAAAACAGTAACACATGAGGAAGTTTCTTCTGAGGATTTAGGTGGAGCAAAAGCTCATGCAGAAAAGTCAGGGGTAAATCATTTTACAGTTTCAAATGATATTGAAGCCTTAAAGTTGGTTAGAGAATTAATAACTTTTATGCCGCAAAATACGGATGAGATGCCTCCTAGTCCAACGAAATTTTCATTTAATAAATCGAAATTAGAGACAATAAAAAAGATACTTCCAGAAAATAATAGCTTACCTTATGATATTAGAAAGGTTGTAGATTCAGTTATAGATGATAATAGCTTCAAGGAAGTTCATAAAGATTTTGCGAAAAATATTGTTATTGGGTTTGCTCGTGTTGAGGGGAGAACAATAGGTGTGGTAGCTAATCAACCTCAGTCTTTAGCAGGAGTTTTAGATATTGATGCTTCAAGAAAAGGAGCCCGTTTTGTTCGTTTTTGTGATGCGTTTAATATTTCTTTATTAGTTTTTGAGGATGTACCAGGCTTTCTCCCTGGAACAGATCAAGAATGGAGAGGGATAATTACACATGGCGCAAAATTGCTTTATGCTTTTTCAGAGGCAACAGTCCCTAGAATAACAGTTATCACACGTAAAGCATATGGAGGGGCTTTTGATGTAATGAATTCCAAGAGTATAGGTGCGGATTTAAATTTCGCTTGGCCAACAGCAGAAATTGCTGTTATGGGTGCTAAAGGTGCAGCAGAAATAATATTTAAACGAGAAATATCGGAAGCCAAGGACCCTAAAGAGAAGTGGTTAGAGAAGGAGTCGGAGTATGCTGAAATGTTCGCTAATCCATATAGGGCAGCTGAGCGAGGGATTATTGATGATGTTATTCTCCCTGAGGAGACTAGGAGTAAAGTAATAGCAGGATTTAAAATGCTAGAAAATAAAGCGGATGTTTTACCTAGAAAAAAACATGGAAATATTCCTCTGTAATACGAAGATAGAATATAAGGGGGTTAATTTTATTTTTAAATAATATTATTATGTACAGATCACATACTTGCGGTGAATTACGTTTTTCAAATATAGGATTAAAGGTCCTCCTATCTGGTTGGGTACAGAAGTCAAGAGATTTAGGGGGGATGACATTTGTAGACCTAAGAGATCGCTATGGGGTAACTCAATTAGCTTTTAATGTTGATGATGAAAAAGAGCTAACCGAAAAGGCAAGAAAATTAGGACGTGAATTTGTTATTCAGATTGAAGGTGAAGTAATTGAACGTTCAAGTAAAAACAAGAATATTCCAACAGGAGAGATTGAAATTAAAGTTCTTTCTTTAAAAGTATTAAATAGTTCTATGACTCCCCCTTTTACTATAGAACAAAATACAGATGGAGGAGAAGATTTAAGAGCAAAGTATAGATATTTAGATCTACGCCGTAGCTCTGTTCAAGAAAAATTAAGGCTAAGAAATAAGGTTTCTTTAGAGACGAGAAAGTTTTTGGATTCAAAAGAATTTCTAGATGTTGAAACACCTGTCTTAATCAAATCAACACCTGAAGGAGCTAGAGATTTTGTTGTGCCTAGCAGAATGAATGAGGGAGAATACTATGCATTACCTCAGTCGCCTCAAACCTTTAAGCAACTGTTAATGGTTTCAGGTTTTGATCGTTATTATCAAATTGTTAAGTGTTTTAGAGATGAAGATTTGAGGGCTGATCGTCAACCTGAATTCACTCAAATTGACTGTGAGATGTCTTTTGTTGAGCAAGAAGATGTACTAAATTTATTTGAAGAATTAATTAAACATTTGTTTCGAGTAGTTAGAGGTGTTGAATTAGACGAAAAATTCCCGAGAATTAGCTATCAAGAAGCGATGGAACGCTATGGTTCTGATAAACCTGACACTCGTTTTGCTATGGAATTTGTTGACATGAATGAAGTCACTAAGAATAAAGGTTTTGCAATCTTTGATAACGCTGAACAAGTTTTAGCTATCAATGCTAAGGGGTGTTCGGAATATTCAAGAAAAGAAATAGACAAATTAACAGACTGGGTTCGTAGGCCTCAAATAGGATGTAAAGGGTTAGTTTATATGAAGTGTAATCAAGATGGGACCTATAAATCATCAGTAGATAAGTTTTATTCTCAAGAGGATTTAGATTGTTGGGCTAAATTAGCGAAAGCTAAGCCAGGAGACTTATTATTGTTAATTAGCGGAGAATTAGATAAGACAAGAAAGCAAATGAACGATCTTCGTTTACATATGGCAGATAAGTTAGGGCTAAGAGATCCAAATGTTTTTAACCCATTATGGGTTGTAGATTTCCCACTTTTTGAGTGGGATGAAGATGAAAAACGTTATCATGCAAAACATCATCCATTTACTTCTCCAAAAGTAGAAGATATTGATTTGTTTGACTCTAATCCAAGTCAAATAAGGGCAAATGCATATGATTTAGTGATGAATGGAGTTGAGCTTGGAGGAGGTTCAATTCGTATCCATCGTCGTGAGCTTCAATCAAAAATGTTTGATTTATTAGGCTTCACAAAAGATGAGGCAGAAGAACAGTTCGGGTTTTTGATGTCCGCATTTGAATATGGAGCCCCTCCTCACGGAGGTATAGCATTTGGTTTAGACCGTTTAGTTGCAACAATGGATGGTGCAGATTCTATTCGAGATTATATTGCCTTTCCGAAAAACAATAGTGGTCGTGATGTCATGATTGATGCGCCCTCACCTTTAAATATAGAGCAGATTAATGAACTAGGCATTAAACCAGAATAAATAAGTTTTAAGTAACATATAATTTAATGAATTTTAATAAAAAACAATTAGCTATTTATAATTCTTTAGAAGGGAAAAAAGTTTTATTTAAACCCATTAAAGAGGGGTTTGTAGGGCTGTATGTTTGTGGGCCTACGGTTTATAATAAAGTTCATTTAGGTAATTGTAGAACATTTATTTCATTTGATATGGTTTATCGATACCTTCTTCATTTGGGGTATAAAGTTAGATATGTTAGAAATATTACTGATGTAGGTCATCTAGTTGACGATAGTGATCAAGGAGAGGATAAAATTTTAAAGAAAGCACGTCTTGAAAAAATAGAGCCAATGGAGGTTGTTCAGCAGTATACTTTAGACTTTCATAAGGTCATGAATGATTTCAACTGTCTTCCACCAAACATTGAACCTACAGCTACTGGACACATTATGGAGCAGATAGAAATGATTAGAGTTATTATTGATAATGGTTTTGCTTATGAGTCGAACGGATCTGTTTATTTTGATGTTGAAAAATATAATGGAAAACAGAACTACGGAGAGTTGTCAGGTCGAAAAATAGAAGATTTAATTTCTAATACTAGAGAATTAGATGGACAAACAGAGAAGCGTGCGCCCTTTGATTTTGCTATTTGGAAAAAAGCTTCTTCTGAACACATTATGAAGTGGAGATCACCTTGGGGTTTTGGCTTCCCTGGTTGGCATTTAGAATGTTCAGCAATGAGTACAAAATACTTAGGAGACGAATTTGATATTCATGGAGGAGGCATGGACTTGAAATTTCCACATCATGAATGCGAAATAGCACAGGCAATGGCTTCAAATGGCAAAAAACCTGTAAAGTATTGGATGCATGGAAATATGCTTACACTTAATGGTAAGAAAATGAGTAAGTCTATAGATAATTCTATTCTACCTGGTGAGTTGTTTTCTGGTGAGAATGATTTTATGGATAAACCCTTTGACCCAATGGTTGTTCGTTTCTTTATGATGCAGGCACACTATAGGTCTACATTAGATTTTACCTCAGAGGCTCTTTCTGCAGCAGAAAAAGGATACTATCGTTTACTTAATACAATTAATGATATTGAAAATTTACCTACTAATGGAGATTCTTCTGAATCAGTATTTAAAATTGTCAAGAGTTTTTATGACGCAATGAATGATGATTTTAATACTCCTGTTCTAGTTGCAAATCTTTTTGAAGCAGTTAAATACATTAATTCAGTAAAAAAAGGAGATGTAACCATATCCTCCTCTGATAGAGAATTACTTAAAGAAGAGATGTCTATTTTTCTTTTTTATGTTCTAGGGTTAAAGGGTTCTGATTTGAAATCAGAAGATAGATTGTCTCCAGTTATGGACTTATTACTTCAGCTACGGGAAGAAGCTAGGAATAATAAAGACTGGGAAACTTCGGATAAGATTCGCGATGGTCTTGCAAGTATAGGTATTACTATAAAGGATTCTAAGAACGGAAGTTCTTGGGATTAACTATTTAATAAAAATGATTTCTTTAGAACATAAAAAAAAGCTTTTTTTAGTTGATGCTTTTGCGCTAATTTTCAGAGCATATTTTGCATTTTCAAAAAACCCTCGAATTAATTCTAAGGGGCAGAACACATCTGCTGCTTTTGGTTTCACAAATGCACTTCTAGAGATTATAAAAAATGAGAAACCCACTCATTTAGCTGTTGTTTTTGACCCTCCAGGTGGCTCTGTTAGCAGGAAAGAAGAGTATTCTGAATACAAAGCAAACAGAGAGGAAACACCAGAAGGGATTTTGTCCATGATTCAACCAATCAAAGAGATAATTCATGCTTTTAATATTCCAATCATTGAGGTTCAAGGTTTTGAAGCAGATGATGTTATAGGTTCTTTATCTGTTATTGCAGAAGCTGCAGGGTTTAAAACTTATATGATGACCCCGGACAAAGATTTTGCACAGCTAGTGACAAAAAATGTCTTTATGTATAGGCCAGGTAGAGGTGGTAATCCGGCTGAAGTATGGGATGAATTTAAAGTTCTAGAGAAGTTTGACATTGATAATGTTAAACAAGTTATTGATATTCTCGCTCTGCAAGGTGATTCTGCTGATAATATACCTGGTATACCAGGGATTGGTCCAAAAACAGCTTCTAAATTATTAAAACAGTACGGTTCTTTAGAAGGAATAATAGAACACTCTAGTGAGCTTAAGGGAAAACAGAGAGAAAACGTTGAAAATTTTAGTGATCAAGGATTAATGTCAAAGATGTTGGCTACTATTATTTTAGATGTTGATGTACAATTAAATGAGAAGGACATGGTTATCTCTGAGTTTAACCCTGAAAAATTGCGGAATATTTTTATGGAATTAGAGTTTAGGAATTTAGCACGTAGAATTTTAGGTGAAGAAATAGTGGTTTCACAAACTCCATCGCTATCACAAAAAAGTGGACAGATGGACTTATTTGCAGAGGAAAAAATTATTCATGAATCCCAGGAAAATGAGCAAATTAAAACAATAGAAACCGAAAAAAATAGTTATCATTTAATTGATACAGAAACAAGCCGTAAGAAACTAATTGAACTGTTGATGAATCAAAGAAAGGTTTCTTTTGATACGGAAACAGATAGACTAGATGCATTACATGCAAATATTATTGGCATGTCTTTTAGTTTTAGACCAAACGAAGCGTTTTATGTTTCGTTGCCATACAATTTTATAGAGGCAAAAAAAATTCTTCAAGAATTTCGCTCATTCTTTGAGTCGGTGAAAATTGAAAAAATAGCACATAATATTAAGTATGATATTCAAGTAATTAATCGATATGGCATAGAAGTTAAAGCTCCTATATTTGACACAATGATTGCTCATTACTTAATAAAGCCTGACTCAAAACAGAGTATGGATTTTTTATCTGAATATTATTTGAAATATAGACCAATTTCTATTGAATCACTTATTGGGAAAAAGGGGAAAAACCAAAAATCAATGTCAGAATTACCTTCAAATGAAGTTTATGAATATGCTTGTGAAGATTCAGATATAACGTTTCAATTAATGAAAATTTTTGAGCCAGAAACTCAAAAGCCCCATTTGAAAAAGTTGTTTTATGAAATTGAAATGCCGCTTGTCTATGTTCTTGTGTCAATGGAGAGAGAAGGTGTTTCAATTGATGCCAAATCACTTAAAAAGTATTCAAATGAACTTGGAGAAAGACTAATCGAATTAGAAGGCTTGATTAAGGAAGAGTCAGGAGTTGACTTTAATATTGATTCACCAAAACAATTAGGAGAGGTTTTGTTTGAACGGATGAAAATTTCTGATAAAGTCAAAAAAACAAAAACAGGGCAATATGCAACAGGTGAAGATGTTCTTAAAAAGTTAAAAAATGCTCACCCCATTATACCGTTTATTTTAGATTATCGACAACTTAGAAAGTTAAAAAATACTTATGTAGATCCATTGCCCAACTTGATGGATGAGGTTGATGGACGAATACATACAAATTATATGCAGACTGTTACTGCCACTGGTCGTTTGAGCTCAAACAATCCAAATCTTCAAAATATACCAATACGTTCTGAAAAAGGGAAAGAAATTAGAAAGGCATTTGTTCCTAGAAGTAAAGAGTTTAAATTAATGGCGGCGGATTATTCACAAATTGAATTGAGAATAATTGCAGCATTAAGTCAAGACACAGAGATGATTAATTCATTTAAATCAGGGATTGATATTCACAAGGCTACCGCTTCTAGGGTCTTTAATGTCCCTCTAAAAGACGTTACAAGTAGTCAGCGTAGATCTGCAAAAGCAGTAAATTTTGGCATTATATATGGCCAGTCTGCATTTGGTTTAGCTCAGAATTTAAATATTTCTAGAAAAGAGAGTAAACAGATTATAGACAGTTATTTTTCTCAGTATCCAACAGTAAAATCCTATATGGATAAAACTATTTTTAACGCAAGAGAGAATGGTTATGTCGAGACTATAATGAAGAGGAGGAGATATTTAAATGACATTAATTCTGCTAATGCAGTTGTTCGTGGCTATGCAGAAAGAAATGCAATAAATGCTCCTATTCAAGGTTCTGCCGCTGATATTATTAAGTTAGCGATGATAGCAGTTTATCGCTCAATGGAAGAAGAAAAGTTGAAATCTAAAATGCTTCTTCAGGTACATGATGAACTTGTATTTGATATTCATGAATCAGAAACGGAATTAATGTTAGAATTAGTTAAACGTGAGATGGAATCTGCTGTAAATTTAGTTGTACCGATGGAAGTTGAAATAGAGCTCGCTGATAACTGGTTAGACGCACATTAGTTATCTTCTTTATCTGGTTCAGTTGTTTTTTTCCAATTTGTTGATTCAATAATTTCATCAAACACTCTTTCAAAGGATAATAATTTAGGTGGATACTGTAATTGACGACGAACTTTTTTAAATGTTTTATTAATGAGTATTGATGTTGTTGTATATGGTGCATCAACACCTTGTGGAT
>MDSV01049780.1_pt1 | contig 13211 bp, 13 predicted proteins | sample 810851 | NCBI WGS metagenome assembly MDSV01 (sample SAMN05326640, study PRJNA326480) | marine metagenome | isolation source: seawater | place: Atlantic Ocean: North East | collected 2012 | reverse complement strand
TGCACATTCACCTAGTGTTCGTCCGTCAAAACCAACAATTGCCGAATGACCAAAGTAAGAATAAACTCCATCAAAGCCAGCGGCATTTGCCACCGCAACATAGGAGTTATTTGCCCAGGCCATCGCTTTAGCCATTACGATTTGTTGCTCTTTGGCCGGGTACATGTAACCTTGACATCTAACTATGAGTTCTGCGCCTTTCATTGCGCAATCACGCCAAATTTCGGGATAGTTTCCATCGTCGCAAATGATAAGGCTGATTTTCATCCCTTTAGGTCCATCAGAGACATACGTAGAATTTCCAGGATACCAACCTTCAATCGGCACCCATGGCATGATTTTACGGTATTTCTGAACAATCTCACCTTCATTATTCATTAAAATCAGTGTGTTATAAGGCGCTTTATTAGGGTGTTGTTCATGGCGTTCACCAGTTAAAGAGAACACGCCCCAGACATTTGCCTCACGACAGGCCGCGGCGAAGATATCGGTTTCAGCTCCTGGTATCGCAGATGCCGTCTCATACATTTCCGCTTCGTCATACATAATGCCTTGAGTCGAATACTCAGGAAATATAACAAGATCCATCCCAGGCAATCCACGCTTCATGCCGATCAGCATGTCCGCAATTTTCTTCGCATTTTGGAGCACTTCTGCTTTCGTATGCAGTCTAGGCATTTTATAGTTTACTACCGCTACGCCTACAGTGTCGTTGCTACTTCCAATATCTCCGTGGTACATAAGAATTCCTTTCTTTTTTCACCTACTTTCGACGTTTACTCGGGACAAAACCCGTCATATCCTCTCGGGCTATTGCCCAAGTGGATTCCGTTATGCGCAAGAGCGAGTTGGACTCACGCGCTAAAATTTTTACAATTATTAGATTGCTCTTTTCGAAATAGGAAAACCCTGCATACGACCCGGGTATCTCTTTAATTACGGCCTTAAGTTTCTCTATGACAGCAATTTTGAAACCGTAAATGTAAAAGGAGGCAATACAAGTGAACCCCTTGATCCTCGAAAAAAAATCGTTGCCACTAATGTAAAATTTCTCATCGATAGTTTGTTCATTGTTTCGAAAAATTTGGGTTTCACTAAAGAGGCTTTCAAACATCTCTCCAGATGCAGAGGGATCGTGAGCCAGAAACGACTCTGCTATTATAGCTTTACAATCTCCGTTTAGATTGATTTTAGATTGGCTCGAAAACTTACATCCAGCCATTAAAATTATAGGATCAGGCAAATATTCAAGTACGGTACCATTTGTTAAATTCAAATTTACAAATGACTTGGCACCCACCATTTCTTTTGCACGGTGGACAATGGTTGAAGCTTGAGATGTTAAATGAAGTTTGCTTCCTTCATGGAGAGTTATATTAAATTTGTGGAGGTCTTTATCATAAAGACCTCCCGCACTAGATTGCATGTAAAGTGTAATTAGATCAGAAGGATCCGTGTCGTATTGAAAAGGGACAGTTATGTGAAAAGGGTGTGGCATCAATTGATGACATATAAATGAGGTTCTACCAGATCTTTTAAGCTCAAGCTCAGCTCTTATAATATTTGCACTTTTACAAGCTTCGGATATTAAAGGTATATTCATTATACAGCTTCATCCTTGGTGAATAATAGCTTCTCACTTATTTCATGCGCGATCTCTTTTACACCTAGACCACCCTTAGAAAATCGACATTGGCAGGAAATGACCGGGTGCTTGCCTCTAATTCTTTGAGCCTCATCATGAATTGCTTCGGCATCAACACCAACGTAAGGGGCTAGATCTATTTTATTAATAACCAAGAGATCAGACTGTAATATTCCGGGCCCTTTTTTTCTCGGTATGTCATCTCCCTGGGCGACATCTATAACGAACATCCACCAGTCAACTAGGTCGAGGGAAAACGTTGAGGCTAAGTTATCTCCACCACTTTCTATAATAATCAAGTCTAACCCTGCATATCTCAATTCAAGATCTTCTGCGGCAGCAATATTAAGGGTTGGATCCTCTCTTATTACAGTATGTGGACAAGCCCCAGCTTCAACCGCCACTACTCTTCCAGGATCAATTAAACCGCTTTTTTGCAAGCGATGTGCGTCCTCCTTTGTGACTAAATCATTAGTTACGACCCCAACTTCAATTTCAAAGCTACTAAATATTGGTATTAAGGATTCAATCAGTGCAGTCTTCCCTGAGCCTACCGGACCACCGATACCAATCCGTGCTGCGCCATAATCTTTTTTATCCAAGCTCATTATTTGCTCACCGCAGCATATATTTTTGAGTTAATGGCAATGATGATGCTGGTTCACAGTAGGCGACATTTCCATCAACAAAAACGTCGAAAGTAGCCGGATCCACAGTTATATTAGGTAGCGCATCATTTAAATGCATGTCTGATTTTTGGAGACTTCGGGTGCCTTTGGCTGGCAAAAGCTGCTTTTTCAAGCCGAGATTCTCTTGTATTCCGTTATCAATTGCCAAGGGGTTGACGAAGCAAAAACCGAGGTTGGCAGCAGCACTTCCAAAAGCTCCCCATTGAGGTCTCAAAATCGTGGGCTCACATGTCATGAGGGAAGCTGCTGAGTCGCCCATAGCTCCCCAGGCAATAAATCCACTTTTAACAACTAGTTCAGGTTTAATTCCAAAAAAACCCGGCTTCCATAAAACTATATCAGCCACTTTTCCTGGTTCCAAAGATCCAACATGTTTTTCAATTCCAAAACATCTGGCAGCGTTAATCGTATATTTAGCGATGTATCGCTTGATCCTCTCATTATCTCCGAAAACAGTTGTTTCTTCACTAAGGCGACCTCGTTGATCTTTCATTTTAGAGGCAAGTTGCCAAGTACGTGTGATTACTTCGTTTATCCTGCCCATGCCTTGGCTGTCTGATCCGAGCATTGAAATGGCACCTAAATCGTGAAGGATGTCTTCAGCCGCAATTGTTTGTGCCCTTATGCGGCTTTCGGCAAAAGCTACGTCCTCTGGAACAAGCGGATTTAAATGATGGCACACCATAGTCATATCCAAGTGTTCATCAAAAGTATTTACAGTAAAAGGATTTGTTGGGTTGGTGGAACTCGGCAGACAATTACTTACACCTGCAACTTTAATTATGTCTGGTGCATGTCCTCCTCCTGCGCCTTCAGTATGGTACATATGGATCGTACGACCACCTATTGCAGCTAAAGTATCTTCGACAAAACCACTTTCATTAAGCGTATCCGTGTGCAACTGCACCTGAAAGTCCAATTCATCTGCAACGTTCAAGCAACAATCAATTGCCGCAGGCATTGCTCCCCAATCTTCGTGAATTTTTAGACCCAAACAACCATTTCTAATTTGCTCAATCATAGCCGGTTTAAGATGAGAGTTTCCTCTACCTAGGAAGCCAAAATTCATAGGCCAATGGTCAGAGGCCTGAAGCATCTTCCCAGTATTAAAAACTCCGCCCGAATCAATGCCCACTGTGATTGGACCTAATGATCCTCCGAGCATAGTAGTTATCCCTGACGAAATGGCATGTTCAACTAGTTGTGCACTGTCAAAATGAACATGAACATCAATTGCTCCTGCTGTTGCTATAAATCCCTCCGCGTCTCTAACCGTAGTACCTGCTCCCACGATCAAGTTTGGATGCACGCCATCCATTACATCTGGATTCCCCGCTTTCCCAATACCAGCAATTCTACCATCTTTGATTCCGATATCTGCCTTAACGATTCCAAGAACTGCATCTATGATGACCACATTACAAATAAGCATATCCAAAGAGCCTTCTGCACTTGTTATACCAGCCTTCATTCCCATACCGTCTCGTAGAGTTTTTCCTCCGCCATGCAGGCATTCGTCACCATAAACTGCAAAATCATTTTCAATTTCTGCCCATAAATTGGTATCAGCTAATCTTACCTGATCACCGGTTGTAGGACCAAACATAGCAGCGTATTCGGATCGATTAATTCTGGCCATTTTATGCTCCCTTGAAGCCTAATTCTTTTGCGCGCTTGAGTGCTTTCACTTTGCCTTCATCTGATAAATCCCCTTCAGTCAGATTATTCAGACCTTTCAGAATTTTGTTACCTCCGAACTCTGTAAGAACAACTTCGCGGGCTTGACCCGGCTCAAATCTAACTGCTGTGCCTGCCGCAATATCCAGTCGAAGGCCAAATGCTTTTTGTCTATCAAAACTCAGCGACTTATTAGCTTCAAAAAAGTGGTAATGGCTTCCTATCTGGATCGGGCGATCCCCCAAATTCGTAACGTCAAGAGGGACACGACGTCTTCCAGAATTTAGCTCTAGATCTCCACTCAACGTTCGTATTTGACCCGGGTATGACCCGTCCTGATCTGGGTTTGTAATACCTGGTCTGATAGGATCATGAACAGTCACTAGCTTCGTACCATCTGGAAAAGTTGCTTCAACTTGAATGATTGGCATAAGTTCTCTTACACCCTGCATAACGTCATCAGTATTGAGAATTTTTGACCCATAACCGATGAGCTCAGCCACCGACTTTCCATCATGAGCCAACTCTAAAATTTCATCACAAATTATCGCTGTTGCTTCAGGTACATTTAGTTTGCAGCCCCTTGATTGCCTTCGACGTGCCAACTCTGCGGCAGAAAAAATAGTCAACCTCTCTAGTTCAGTTGGAGTAAGTAACATAATGTAGAACCCTCAATTTGAAAAAAGTGATAACTCCAGATCTTTATGCCTGGATGCTGCGATCTCACTTAAAAGTGCATTGCTGTAGGGGTAATCTGGAGGTGCTCTCTGGAGCATTCTATCTAACTCTGGAAGTACTTCGGAAATAAGGCGTTGTGCTTCAATCGAGCCAATTAAGTTTAGACGGATGGCAGCGGAATAAAAAGAAGTTACTGCTCCAAATAGCGCTCCAGCTTCAACTTCCTTTTGAGAAAGTTTTAGTTCAGATCCGACCATACCAATAATTACTGGTTGATAACCACCACTGTCGTTTAAAATTAAACTTGAACATTTTTCCCAAAACTTAACTGCGCACACAGTATTCATTTTTTTATGCACCGTTAAAAGACTTCGCCCAACTCGCCGTGACGCAGCGGCCATTGCTTCGTTCGTGTTTTGTAAATGGCATTTCTTATCTAGTTGAAGTAAATCATCTATAATTCCGCTAGATGCAAAAGCTTTGAGTATGAAATATCTGTCAAAATCGAACCACCTTGGCAAAATTTGTTCAACTAACAATTCATTTAAATTGATTAAGCTTAGAATAGATAGTTCTTTGTCCATGGTTTCTAATCCATTTGAGAACGCGAATGATCCCGATGGAAAATTAGAGTCAGAAAGCTGTAAGAGTCTTAATAATGACAATTGACCCATAGTCACAATTGCTTTCGATCGTTTTGTGTTTCTTCGATAACTTTTACCTCACTGTGAGTGAAAACATTGTAAACTCTGTTTATATACCCATCCAAACTACCTGCTATTGCCACCCACAAAAGGTTTTCATCGAACTTCACGGTCCAGTGAAGATTTCCTGCAAAATAACCTAATCTAAGTGCAACAGCGGGGGATACTGCCTGTAAACAGAGCCACAATTCAGGCTCAACTTTTACGACCAAACAATAGGTATCACAAACATCAAGTATGGCGCCTTCATAAAGCTTTACCGATCTGGGTAATGAAATTCCAATCTTATTACCAAAAGCCGTCATGCAAGTGAACCGACGTCTTGACAGATCAGAGTTGTTCAAGCTTATGCTATCAACTAGATTTTTATGTTCGAGAACATGAATTTGTTTTGCCAAATCTGAGTTGTCACCTTCGCCAATTATATTTGAGTATATTCTCATTAAATTGCCATATGCTTGTAAATTATCTCGTCAGAGAGATTCTTGATTTTGTCGCTCGCGACTACCACCCCATTTTCTATCATTGCGAAATGATGAGCGGCTTTTTTGGCAAATTTTACATTTTGCTCAACCAAAACAATGGTAATTTTTAATTCTGTATTCATGGCTAGAATTGACGCTTCTATTTGTTCCACAATATTAGGCTGAATGCCCTCTGTAGGCTCATCCATCAGCAGAATTCTTGGTTTTGAAGCGAGTGCTCGTGCTATTGCTAGTTGCTGTTGTTGTCCTCCAGACAATAATCCGCCGGCACGATCGAGATTTTCTATTAAATAAGGGAAGAGTTCTGGAACTAGGTCTGGTATTTTACCTAAGCCATCGCTTGCGAAACCGCCCATCAAAATATTTTCGCGAACAGAGAAATCTGGTATTATCATTCTACCTTGAGGAACATAAGCAATACCTGCTCTAGCTCTCTGATGTGTTTCAAGACTGCTAATATCTAATTCTTCGAAAAGAATTTTTCCAGAGGATGCATCTGTTAGCCCTAAAATCGTGCGTAATAAGGTGGTTTTTCCTACTCCATTTCTCCCAAGTACGGCTGAGATCGTCTCTGCTTCAACTTCAAAAGAAAAATTCTGTAAAGCCTTGCTTCTGCCATAATAGCTATCAACATTTATCAATTTTAGCATCAGTGGATACCCCCTGAACCGAGATATGCCTCTTGAACAGCTACATTATTTTCTATATCTGAGATATTGCCGTGAGCTAGTAATTTCCCAAGATGCATAACTGTTATTTTCTCCGCAATTTCTTTAATAAATGCCATATCATGCTCGACAACTACTAGAGTGTGTTTCCCCTTCAATTGTTTGATAATCGCCGCAGTTTTATAGGTTTCATCGCGGGTCATCCCAGCTGTTGGTTCATCTAGTAATATAAGTCTGGGTCGTTGAGCAATCAGCATGCCGAGCTCCAACCATTGCATTTGCCCATGCGCCAATTCACCGGCGGGCTTATTTAGAAAACCTTCAAGGCTACACGTTTCAACAACTTCGTCGATTATCTGAAGTTCTTTATTTGTTTTAGAAAATTTTAAACTTCCTATAATTGAAGTCTCTTCATTTGCGGCTACTTCCAAATTTTCACGCGCTGTTAATTCTCTAAAGACACTGGGAATTTGGAATTTTCGGCCGACGCCAGATCGAGCAATTTTATGCTCTGGTAGGTTAGTTATATTTTTATCAAATAAGTGGACTGTTCCAGATGTCACCTTTGTTCTGCCGCTTATCAAGTCCATTAATGTCGTCTTGCCTGCTCCATTTGGACCCAGAATAACTCTCAGCTCTCCCTTTTCGACTGTTGTAGTGAAATTATCGACAGCACGAAAACCTCCAAAGTCTACTGTCAAACCATCAATTGTAAGTTCAAATAACAATTCTTCTCTCCACCAACAATTCTTTTAGCGGCTTGCTCTAGCGCTTAAATAGCGACTAAAATCTCGAGCAACTCCTGCTAAGCCACGAGGTAACAACAATACTACTGCGATGAAAATAAAACCAATCAGCAGTTTCCATGCTTCTTTAAATAGTTCAGTTTCACTTGCGGTTGCCTCTATAGTGTTTATCAGAATTGCTCCTATTGCCGCTCCAAGCAACGAATTTCTCCCACCTACTGCCGCCCAAACAACCATTGAAATTGAGAATGTGATATCCAAAAAAGTGGGAGATGCGAATTCTGCTGCGATCACGTATAGCATTCCCGCTATCCCAGCTACTGCAGCAGAAATAACAAAATAAAAAACTTGAAACGATGCTACATCATAACCCAAATATCGAGCGCGGTTTGGATCATCTCTAGTGGCTTGTAAGATCAGACCTGATTTGGTCGATATGACAACTCTCATCCCTACAAGCACGACACAAGTTGTAATTGCTACCAAGTAGTAAGTGGATACCAAGTAAGGATCAAATTCGTAGCCTCCTATCGTGAACCAGCCAAGATCGGTAAGCCCATTAAAGCCGTTAGTAATTGGTTGTGCGTCAATTATCACTAAACGCACTAAAAGAACTAACGCCAAGGTGATTATAGCTACGTATACGCCAGAAACTCGGAGACGGAAAATTGTTGAAGCTACTATGAATGCGATCACTGCCGGTAAAACAATTCCCATGAAAATACCAAAGGATTGTGATTGAAAGGGCAACCACAACCATGATCCTGAGGTAATACAGCAAAGTTCCGCTGGAGCCCCAGGCTCAGCGTTCCAGAACATGAAATCTGGGATAGGCATCTCTGAGCCCTGTTGTGAGCTAGTGTAACTGCGTAATTTTAAGGACATTGCTAGCATGTAGGCGCCTATCCCGAAAAATAAGCCTTGCCCTAAATTTAGAATACCTGCGTAGCCCCAGCTCATGGCGATTGCGGCGCCTAATAGCCCAAAAACAAGGTACTTACTTATTCGATTGAGCCAAAATACATCATCAGTTAGCAAAGGCAGCGATAGTATTATCAAGGTAAAAAGCGAGTAGGCCACAATTTCGAGTCCACTCTCTATGGTTAACTTCATTGTAAACATCACCTACCTCGATTTAAACGTAAATAACCCGTTTGGGCGGATTAAAATAAGCGCTATCACAACCCCAAATACTATTGCTCTCGCTACAATATCATTGCTTAAAATAGCAAAGAAGCCATTGATTTGTCCGAGTAGTGCTGCTGACAAAACCGTTCCTAGCAAACTTCCAACACCCCCGACGACCACGACTAGGAAGCCATCCACCACTACCGCGGCACCCATAGATGGCGTTACTGTTTTGAAGCCTGCAAGAAGGACACCTGCTACTCCGGCTAGTCCAGAACCATATGCGAAAGTCAAAGCAGAAATCCGCTTGACATCTATTCCACAGGCGGCAGCTATTTGAGGGTTTCGCATTATTGCACGTAGCTGAATTCCAACAGACGTTTTATAAAGTAAATACCAAGTAAGAAAAGTTAGGCAAATAGTAAGTATTATTATAAAAGATCTGTATGGCTGAACAGTAACGCCACCAATTGAAAATACCTCACTTAAAAAACTTGGGACGCTCATATTTTGTAGGCCAGGCCCAAGGCCCGCTACATGAATACCGAAAAAACTAAGTCCAAACTCCAAACGAATTAGCTGCTGCAAAAGAATCGCGACGCCCCATGTTGCCAGCAATGTGTCCAGTATTCTGCCATAAAGCCTTCGGATCACTATTGCTTCCAGTGCTAAGCCTGTGAAAGCCGACACAAAAAATGCTAAGGGCAGCGCTAAAAATAAATTTAAATTTAAATAAATACCCGCTAATACAGCGGTGTAAGCCCCTATCATCACTAACTCACCATGAGCCATATTTATCACGCCCATAGCTCCGTAGGTGATTGATAAGCCCAGGGCTATCAGCAACAGTATTGATCCTAAAGACAGCCCTATAAATATTGTTTCTAACATTGCTTATTCCTACTAACTCTGACGACCTGTAAAAAAGTGGCAACTTTTTAAGTCGCCACTTTTAAGGATTTATAGCTTAGACGTATCAAGGCCTTTTTCGGTGCAGAACATATTTTCAGCTGTTTCACCGTAAGCGGAGTATGGCAACGGACGCACAGGTTCGGCATACTCATCAACAATTGTTCCTTGGCCGTCCGAGCCCCACTGTGCAATTCTGGGTGTCAGATAAGTGTGTAAGTTTTCGGCATCAACGGTCACTTTGCCGTTCGGTGCGTCAAATACTTGACCTTTAACTCCTTCTCTTATCGCATCTGGTGTGGCTTTGCCGGCAGCTTCGAGAGCCTGTTTCCATAGATAAACTTGGAAATAACTAGATTCTAAGGCGTGATGAGTAACGGCTGCGCCATCATTGACAAAAGATCTATATCTGTCGACAAACGCGTTGTTAGCCTCAGTATCTATTGCTTGAAAGTAGGGAAAGGATGTGAAACTACCTACTGCGAATTCTGCACCCATAGCGGCGATCTCTACCTCTGACGTCACGGTAGCGCAAATAGGCAACTTATCATGTGTGAGGCCTTGATTTTTAAATTCCCGGTAAAACGATACTACTGAGTCTCCCACTACATTTGATAGCACCACATCACATCCACTATCTTTAATTTTTGATACCATCGCTCCCCATTCTGAGTGGCCAAGTTCCAAATATTCATCAGCCACGTACTCTCCACCATTTTCTTCAATCAGAATTTTACATACTTTTGCCATTTCGCGGGGATAGATATAATTTGAGCCGACAATGAAAAATTTCTTTTTGTCCAAATTCTTCATAATCCAAGGTATGAAATTGGAAAGTTGCTGATTAGGAACTGCGCCGGTGTACACGACGTTCTTACTGCATTCATAACCTTCGTAATAAGTTGGATAAAAATACAAGTTTTTTCGTTTTTCGAAAACGGGTAAAACCGCCTTTCTGCTTGCAGAGGTGTAAGAACCAAACACTGTTGGAACTCTATTTTTTATCACTAGCTTAGAAGCTTTTTCATTGTAAGTTTTTGGGTCCGAAGCTCCGTCTTCCAAAATAGGCTTGATCATCATACCGTTAACGCCACCGGCTTTATTTATTTCATCGATTGCCATTAGCGTCGCATCCGCAAGAGATTGTTCGATAATAGACAACCCTCCCGTTAGTGAGAACAAAACACCCACTTCTATTTCACTAGCTGCCGCTGCTCCTGACGCATAAACTGACGGTCCTAACGCCGCCGCTGCAGCGTATGCTCCAGATTGTCTTAAAAAAGTTCTACGAGAAGTCATATTGTCACTCCATAAATCATGTAACTAGGTTGATCTTGCTTAAGTTGAAAACTCCGTGCAGCGACCACGTGGACTTTTAAGGAAAGCCAACAATTAATTTTGAATTTTAGGTAAATGTTATAATCTGGCGTTTCTCATACGCCTGAAAGGATCATATATACCCGAACGCGCCGTTGCGTTTTCACACAACCATTAGGTCTCTAATGGCTGACCGTTTCATTTATAGAATGTCATTTGCTGCAATCAAAGATTCACATAATTCAATCAGAGGCAATCTTTTCGACATAGATTGGTTTCTGATTAATTTATAGGCAGTTTGTTCTGAAATTTGGCGCTTTTTCATCACAATTGCTACAGCTTTAGAAACAACGACCTGATTTGACAGTCGTTTTTCTAACCTATTTGCTCGGAGTGTAATCTTATTGATTCGTTGCCAATTCCACCTTGCAAGGACCAACGTAGCTAATATCCCAAAATGATGAACAGGCTTTGCCAACACGGCGCACGCGTTGAATTCCATTAACATTTCTAATGTTTTTGGAGATTCGTAATCTACCACTGCTATTATTGTTGGATCAAAGCCGTCCCTTCGCTTGAGCAGAGATTTTAAAACTGCATATTGTTCAATCTCAAGACCAATTATTACTACGTCGTAGAAAAGTTCGATTTTTGAATTGAGTGGCCAAATGTGGTCGCAAGAACAACCAATCCTGTGAACTTGGTTAAGTATCTCTTTTGCATCTGTACCGTTGGGATGTAGAAGACAAAACTGAAGCTTTGTGAGCTTATTAAATAAATTTTCTTTAACCACAACAGCTATCTCGTTCGAATACTGTTCTTGGCCCCAATCCCTATATGACTTTCGCTCTCTATGAGATAGGGATCTGGGTAGACTGGATGTAGAGAGTCGCTTACAATTGTAAATTTTCCGTCCTCACCAAAAATTCCAATTCGGGGCCAAAGATGAGTATGATGGGTTCTTCCATCAACTTGGATTGGCCCCTGTGGTGCTTCTAAAGTAAAAGTTGGTAAGCTATGTAAAATATTTTTTCTCTCTACACCACCGGCACGTTTGGCAGCCTCGGCAAATAGATGAACCTGAAAATAAGCAGCCTCCGTTTCGGCTGATATTGGCACTTTCAATCCGAACCGACTTTTAAATCTAGAAATGAATTTTTTATTTGCTTTTGATCCAATACTGCTAAAGTACGGCGCTGCTCGTATCATACCTTTAGACGCGGTCAACCCCGCCTCGGAAGCTTCTATCTCCCCAAATGTTAAACTAGCAACAGGATATGATTTAGAAGGTAAACCTTCTTCAGAACAAAGCTCAGCGAAATCGACAGCACTTTGCCCTACAACAGTAGAAAAAATTATTGCGTGTGATTGCTTTTTTATCGCTCGTATGACTGGATAAAAATCACGTTTTTGAGCATTAAGTGGAACATAATTTTCGTACAGAACATCTCTTTCTCTATTCACTAATAGATTACGCATCATTCTGTTTGTTTCATGTGGAAAAATATAATTTGAACCGATAAAAACAAAATTATAATTGAAGTTCTTAACCAAATAATTAGCTAAAAAAGCTGTGTTTTGGTTTGGCGCTGCTCCGGTGTAAATACAGCAAGACGAGTATTCAAAACCTTCGTACAAGGTCGGATAGAATAGCATAGATTGCCTTCTTTCAACGACTGGCAACACAGCTTTTCTGGACGAGGACATGTAGCAGCCAAATAATACCGCGCAACCGACATCCAAAAGTTCTTCTGCGTAGTGCTCGAAGAGATCTGAATTGCTGGATGGATCTCTTTCAATGATTTCTATTTCACATCCAAGAACTCCTCCAGTTGCGTTTATTTCTTCAACGGCTAGCACAGTTCCTTTGCTTAAATTTTGTTCTATAAATGAGGTGACTCCTGTTTTTGAAGCAAGCAATCCTATTTTTATTGATGACTTCACATTCACAACCCCAGTTATCTGATTGAGGTCATTTGTTTACAGACCCGTAAATTTATAGACAGTGTCTTACCATCGCAAAAATTGATCATTTATGTCAATAAGAGCTTTTTACAAAAGAACCTTCGCTTCTAATAAACATGATTAAGATTCTTATATATTATATATCTGTCCCAGCTTTCATTGAACCGCCAGAGAGCACGTTCCGTTTCAAAAAATAAATTTCAATAAAAAGCTTAAAAAAGATTAGTTGTGAGAGTTTAAACTGCATTGAGGTAACAGTGAATATTGTGCCGATTTAACTAGGGCATAAAGTGACCAAAAGTTGTGATTTTGCTTCTGGACTTGATGCCCATCGACGATCTCTCAGATGAAGGCCTAGATGAGCTGCTATGTTTCCTTTGGCTTGAACGACGGCAGGCCTTTCCGGCCTACCGTTGTTATTTAATTTTCAAATTCGCTATATTTCTTAGTTTCAGAGCTGTTGCCCATCACCAAAACCACAATGCAAATGATGACCGCGATCAATGTATACCAGCCTGGCGCGCTGCCGCCCCATCCGGTAAACACAACGCCGCTTGCACCTTCGGCAAAGATCCCTGACCAATCGCCGGTGTCATATGG
>MDSV01244552.1_pt1 | contig 13213 bp, 12 predicted proteins | sample 810851 | NCBI WGS metagenome assembly MDSV01 (sample SAMN05326640, study PRJNA326480) | marine metagenome | isolation source: seawater | place: Atlantic Ocean: North East | collected 2012 | reverse complement strand
TTATGCATCAGTTTTATTTTTATTATTAATGTTTATTGGGGGATGTGCTGGTTCCACTACTGGTGGTCTAAAAATATTTCGTTTTCAAATATTATTTAAATATGTCAGTCTTCATTTAAAAAGAATGCTTAAACCTCATATAGTTTTAAATGCCCGGTTTAATGGTAAAAAAGTTCCAGAGTCGACCTATGAGTCTGTCATGACATTTTTTTTTATTTACATAATTACATTTGCATTTTCAGCTTTATTTTTGTCTTTTAGTGGTCTTGATTTTTTAACTTGTATTTCAGCTGCAGCTTCAGCTATTTCTAATGTAGGTCCGGGCTTAGGTGAGATAATTGGTCCAGAGGGTAACTATAGTTCACTTAATGATTACTCTAAACTCATACTTATCTTAACTATGTTTTTAGGAAGACTTGAGATGTTAACAATCTTCATATTGTTGTTACCCTCTTTTTGGAAGAATTAAATCTTAGATACTAAATCACGGCTAAGACGCGAAATAAGATCACTTTGCGTGTTTTGAATTACAGTATCAAATTCAGATAAACTAAAGTCTCCTGACAGAGTACCATATGAAGAAACTTCTCCCTCAATTAATTTTATTTTTGACAGTAAAGGCTTTCTTAAACGCAATTTAAATGATAATGAGATATCAACTCTCTTTCCATCGATAATATGAGTTATATTTTGTTTGTAATCAGTGACTGTAAATGTCATATCTCCATCAAAACCATTAATTTTGACTTTTTCATCAAACCACTTGGCAACAAGTATATTTACTTGATCAGGTAGGTCTTGCTCAATTAATAGTTTTTTTTGAACTACATCAAAATACATAGTATCTAGTTCAGGTTTAAGGGGATCAATTAGAGTTTCATTTGCGTTACAACCAACCATAAAAAAACTAAATAATAGTAATAAAAACTTGCCCATCAAATTATAATAATCATAAGTTTTTTTGAATACAATTATAATTGATAGATAAACTGTAACAATTTTTTCTGAGCCACCATTCGATTGTAAGCTTGTCTCCATACAATTGATCTTGGACTTTGAAAAACCTCTTTGCTAACTTCAAAACCTAATTTTGCAGGTAGGCAATGCATAAAAATAGTTTCATTATTTGTTTTTGACATGAGATCTGAGGTAACAGAATAAGGTCTTAGTTCTTCAACTTTATCAGCGCTGTCCAGATCATTCATTGAGACAAAAACATCAGTCATCACACAATTTATAGATTTAAAATTTACATCTTCCAAACTATTTACAATAGAAATATTGTTATTTAATAACCAATTATTTTTAGAAGTAATAGATTTGGGAGAGCAAATTGTTAAGGATAATTCATCTATTATATTAGCAGCCTCAACTAGACTGTAACAAACATTATTCATGTCCCCCATCCAAAGAATTTGACAATTCAAAGACCCAAAATGTTCTTGTAGGGTTAATAAATCACTGAGTATTTGACAAGGGTGAGACTTATCACTTAGAGCATTGATAATAGGTTTTTTAAAATATAATGATGCTTGAGTAAGTTTTTTATGATCATTTGTGCGGTAAACTAAACCATCAAGGTAACAGTCCATAGCACGAAACGTATCTTCAAAACTTTCATCACGGCTAATATTGAGATCTTGAAATTTAATTTCAACTCCATTTCCTCCTAAACTAGAAATACCAACTGCAAAAGATATTCGAGTGCGTGTCGAATATTTTTCAAATAACAGACCAATACTTTTATTTTGTAAAATTTTGATATTTTCATTATTATTTATAATTGTAAAAATCTGCTGTTTTGAAAGATCAGATATATTAAAGAAGTTATTGATCATAATTATTTTTAATTATTTATTAAATAATTAATAAGTAAACCTTTTCCTTTAGTTAATAGTTTTATAGTTCTTGCTTTGCATAGATGAGAATTGATCTGAGGATTTATTTTTTAATAATCGTTGTTCAGTATGAACAAGGTCAACAATCTCGGATTGAGAATTGTATGATTGAATTAATTTTTGTATTAAGCTTTTAACATCACTTACTTGATTGTTGTCTAATAAAACTTTTAAAATACTGAGTTCTTTTTGTAATTCATGATATGGGATAAATGGATCATCTATTTTCTTTATTTTGGGGTGTTTAGTTTTTTGGGGATTATTTCCAATAAGTAATTCTTCATATAATTTTTCACCAGGTCTGAGCCCTATTATTTTTAATTCAATATCCCCTGTGGGGTTGTCTGTGTCTTTTACTGAGAAACCTGATAAAGCTATCATTTTAAACAATAAATCCTTGATTTTTACACTGTCTCCCATGTCAAGCACAAATACTTCAGAATGTTTTCCCATTGCCCCTGCCTGAATGACTAATTGTGCGGCCTCGGTAACAGTCATAAAATAACGAGTGACATCATTATGAGTAAGAGTTACGGGCCCTCCCTCTTTAATTTGTTTTTTGAATTTTGGAATAACTGATCCTGATGACTCTAGCACATTGCCAAATCTAACAATAGAAAAGTGAGTGCTAATATTTTTTGTATTTTTGTATATTCCTTGCATACAAAGCTCAGATAATCTCTTAGAAGCTCCCATAATATTTGTTGGTCTAACTGCCTTGTCACTTGAGATCAATACAAGACTAGAGATTTTTTTTAAGACTGAAGCATTTATGATTGCTAAACTGCTATAAACGTTATTTTTTATTCCTTCACAAATATTTTCCTCGACTAAAGGTACATGTTTATAAGCTGCAGTATGATAAACCGTATCAACTTTAAATGTATCAAAAATTATTTCTAATTTTTTCTGATCCTGAGCATTCATAAGCAAAGGAACAATATTTAATTTATCATTATAGCTCTTTAATTCGTCTTTTATATTGTAAAGTGCAAACTCATTTAATTCTAAAAGTAAAAGTTTGTTTGGTTTTAATCTGACAATTTGGCGACATAACTCTGAACCAATTGATCCACCAGCACCAGTTACAAGAACCGTTTTTGAATTTATATTTTTATTTAATAATTCGATATCTGGCTTAACCTCGTCGCGGTTCAAAAGGTCATTTATATCTAAATCCTTAATATTAGATAAAGTTATTCGACCATCAACAATCTCAGATATACTTGGGAGAGTTTGAACCACTAAATGATATTTATTTAAATTTTTAATTATTTGATTTCTCTTACCTCTGCTTATCGAAGGTAGAGCAAGGAAGACTAAATTAATGTCTTTAGTCTGAATTAATTTTTCCAATTTTATTGGAGAGTATACAATTTGGCCTAATAAGACCTGTCTATGCAATTGATCATTATCATCTAAAAAGCCAATTACTTTAAATTCTGGATTATTTTCTAAAGCTATGACCAATTGTCTACCAGCGTCTCCAGCCCCATAAATAAGTACGTTTTTTTTATTTGAAGGTTTTGTGTATTCTAAATCTAAAGATAAAATACGCTTTACAACCAGTCGGGAGCTGATGATAGCAAAAAATAAAAGCATTGGCTGGAGCACACCAATTGACCTTGGTACTCCAGAAATAGAATATATTCCGATAATTAAAAAAAAACAAAGTCCATAAACTAATGTAGGCGTTAGAACTGATAATATTATAGATAATCCAGTATAACGAAAAATTGTTCTATACAAGCCAAAGAACCAAAATATTGGTATAGCTAAAATGATAGATATCAAAGCTGGATTAAAATTAAAATCTTTAAATAAAATTAACTGTTCTAGTCTTAATATAAATGCAAGCCATGTACATAAAATACATAAAACTATATCAATTGTTATAGCAAAAATTCGTTTAGAGTAACGGGGAAGTGACAAGATATTTTTTAATAATTCATTCATATTATTTATATTAAAAGTTAAAATTAAATTAATTTAACATAAAAGTAGTAAAAGGTATTTAGATAATCATATATTTAGCATTTTTATTTTTTTGAATATTCATTTACGAATTAATTTGAATAATTTGATAAGAGAATACTTTCATCTTTTAATATCCATCTGGATTTTTCAATTGCCAGCGCCATGTATCTTCACACATTTCATTAAGGCCAAATTTTGCAGTCCAACCTAACTTTTCTAGCGCATAAGAGGGGTCAGCGTAACAAGCAGCAATATCCCCTGGTCTTCTACCTACTATCTGATAGGGGACATTCTTACCAGATACAATTTCAAAAGCTTTTACTATATCTAGAACTGAGTAGCCCTTCCCTGTTCCTAAGTTAACTTTAAAGATTTGAGTTTTACTCTCTAATGTTTTCAAAGCACTGATGTGTCCTTTGGCAAGATCAACCACATGAATATAATCACGAACCCCTGTCCCATCAGGTGTTGGATAATCACCCCCAAATATTCTAAGCTTCTCTAATTTACCAATTGCTACTTGGGAGATAAATGGAATTAAATTACTGGGGACATTGCTGGGATCCTCACCAATTAATCCACTCTTATGAGCACCTACAGGATTAAAGTATCTCAGGAGAGCTATATTCCAAGAATTATCTGCAGCAAATACATCTTGCAAAAATTCTTCTACAATTAATTTTGATCGACCATAAGGATTAGTAACTGATAATGGGAAATCCTCTTTTATAGGTACTTTGAAAGGGTTGCCGTAAACTGTTGCAGATGAACTAAATATCAATGTTTTGCATCCAAACTCACGCATAACATTTGTTAAAATCAATGTTCCACCTACGTTAGTATGATAATAATCAATTGGCTTTTCTAAAGACTCATTAACAGATTTTAGACCTGCAAAATGTATGACACCATCAATAGAATGTTTTTTAAAAACTTTAGTAAGTGCTTTTTTATCACGAACATCCAACTTATAAAAAGGAATAGAACACTTTGATAATGTTTCTACACGTTTTAAAGACTCTTTTGATGAGTTACATAAATTATCAATAACAACTACTTCATATCCAGATTCAATCAATTGAAAACAAGTATGAGAACCTATGTAGCCAGTGCCTCCTGTTATTAAAATGCGCATTACAGTATTTATTTAATTTTCAGTTTAAAATACAAAATAGCACAATAAATAATTATTCATATTAGCAATGATATAAATATAAATACCAATAATGAAGGGGTATTGTATGATTTTATTATAATTACTATAAAAAAGTCATTTTTTTAAAGACAAAATAAAAATTTATTTTTTACTTTTTAGAACTCATTGTTTAAGAGTTAATTCAGTAAAAATATCACATGTTTTTTTAATTTCTTCCTTCTTTAAAGTTGGATGGACCAAAAACATTATGCTTGACTCTCCAAGCTTTTTTGCATTTTTTAGTCTCTTTTTTGGTCTAAAACCAGTATTTTCAAATGCTTTTTCTAAATAAACTTCAGAACAAGATCCTTGGTAACAAGGTAAGCCTTTTTCATTAATTTGAGATATAATTTTGTCACGCAAATTAATATTGTTCTTAAGAAAAACATAGCATTTATAAGCAGCATGTTCTATGTGACTTGGGATAGTTGGCACTCTTAATTCATCAATCTTTTTAGCAGCATTCCAAATACAATTAGCATTATGAACACGTTTTTTATGCCAGTCACTCATTCTTCTTAATTGTATCCTACCAATAGCAGCTTGTATTTCTGTCATACGCCAATTAGAACCAAATGAATCATGTATCCATCTAAAGCCCTTTGGGTGCTTTCTTTCATAGACAGCTTCATAACTTTTTCCATTATCCTTGTATGCCCATAACTTTCTCCATAGTTTTTCATTATTAGTTGTGACCATACCTCCCTCTCCTGCAGTGGTCATTATTTTATCCTGACAAAAACTCCAACAGCCAATATGACCAATTGAGCCAACAGGTTTACCTTTATATTTAGCACCATGTGCTTGAGCACAATCTTCAATTACATATAAATTTGACTTCTTTGCAATATTTACAATTTCATCCATTTCACATGGCCAACCAGCTAAATGCACACATAGAATTGCTTTAGTTTTATGTGTAATAGAGGTTTTTATACTCTCAGGTGAAATATTTTGGGATGATAAGTCTACATCTGCAAATACAGGTTTTGCTCCAGAATTAATAATTGATGAAATAGAGGCTATATAAGAACGCGGGGTGACAATTACTTCATCACCAACTCCAATATCTAAAGCTTTAAAAGCAGCCTCTAGAGCCAATGTTCCATTGGCTAATGCAACCGCGTATTTTGTCTTTGACCATGTTGCAAATTCTTTTTCAAATTTACGGCACTCATTACCTGTCCAATAATTAACTTTATTAGATTTTAAAACATTTTTGACTGCATTGATCTCTTCATCTGTAAATAATGGCCAAGGAGTGAAATTAGTATTCAACATGGTGCAAACAACTTTTCTTTCATTAGTGTCATACCTTCTTTGAGATTGATTTTTGCTTCAAAACCAAAACTTTTTTTTGCTAAGTCTGAGTCTAAGTCAAAACGAGTGACTTTTTCAGAATTTTTATGATCCTTCAAAAAAACTTTACTTTTACTAGAAGTTATAGAAATTGCAATATTAGCTACATCCAAAATAGTATTTATTTCATTTGATGAGATATTAAAAATCCCCCAAGCTTGACTTTTATATGCCTGAAATGCTGCATTAGTAACATCACAAGCATGAATAAAATTAATTTCATTTTTGTGTCCTGTAATTATTATATCCTCGTTTTTAGATGCCTTTTCTATAAAGTTTTGGATAAGTTTTTTGGAAGGTAAGCCGTAACCATAGATTGAAGAGGGTCTTAAGATTGTATACTTCAAACCCTCAGTGGATAAATGATCAAAAATTCTTTCTACTAAAAGTTTTGAAAAACCATAAAAACCTCCAAATCCATTAACGACTTTAGGATCTGTTTCTTTAATATTTGAGGCGTGAGGATTCATATAAACTACTCCACTAGATATAAATATTATTGGTATATCTCTTGATTTTGCCCACTCTGCTAAGTTTAAACTTGAACGAATATTTACGTCAAAAATCTGTTGGGTTCGACTATCCTCATCATTGATATTACATTTTGGTAATTGGGCACCAAAATGAAAAATAGCATTCACTGAGTCAAATATATAATCTAATTCAGAAAAGGTTTTCCACTCATTTAAGTCCCACTCTTTTCTAGTAATCCCTTTATATGGTATTCCTTTAACTTTAAGGAGACTTAGCATGTGTCTACCAGTCATACCATTTGAACCTGTCACAGCAATTTTATTCATGAAAATAATTTAAATTGATCTGTTTTACTTGGTTTAATGGTACGATTTTCAGATAGGCTATTTAATAAATTTCTTTTTACAACAAATTCTGACCAATATCTAAGAATCACTGAGTTATAGTCAATATTTACGATGCATTCAAGTCCTTGGGATCTCTTTAAATAAAACTCGATAGGATTAAATCCGATCTGAGCACAAAATGGAGTTGTTCCAGAGAATCTACTATTAATTTCAAAAATTTTTGGTTCATTGTCATTGTCTAATCTTAACTGGAAATTACAACCTCCATCAATTTCTAAATTAGAAGCAACAGCTAAGAGATACCTTTCAATTTTTTCTGATTTTATAGGCTCTGCTCTGTATGTATCTCCTGATCTTAAAATTCGCTTTAAAGATAAGATTGGTGATAGCTCATTACCAATTTTTACCAAAGTACAGGTGTACTCAGTACTCTCATTTCCAATATACTCTTGTATTACATATTCTTTTGAGTTTTTAATATGTGGTGCTATTTCTTCCATACTATTTACTTTATAAACTTCTCTTGATCTACATCCAATTGATGGCTTAATAATAGCTGGGAATTTTATACTTTTAATATCAATGTCTTTTAAATATGCAGTTTTTGGATAATTTAATCCATTCTTTTTTAAGAAAGAAAACGTTTTAAATTTATTGTCACAAATATCAATAACATTTTCTGATGATACAACAGTATGAACATTATACTTATCTTTTAAAAATTTTTTATTTATCGAACAAAATTTTAATTCAATATCGGTTCCTGGTATATAAAAATCTATTTCTTCTTTTTTAAATATATTCACTAAGACATCCAGATATTTATCAGAGTCACACTTCTCAACTAAATATGCAGCATTTGAAGCAAATAAACCTGTTGAGAGTTCACTAATATCTGCAGCTATAATTCTAATATCTAGGTCTTTAATCATTTTTAAACATTTAATTATACCTTGACCAACCCCACCACCTGCACCTGTGACTAAAACATTCATATTTAATTATATCTCCAAATAATCTATTAATTTTTTTTTTGTTAACTGACTTAACTTAGTTTGTCTTATTAAGTCAATTGAATTCCTAAAATTAATTTCCACTTTTTCAAAATCTGCTTTTTCTAGTTTATAATTATTTAAATCAAGAAGGATATAACCTATACCTTTGCCTCTTGGTTGGCCAATAGAACCTGCATTAATAATTAATTGATCAATTTTATTTACTTGATTATAAAATGAATTCATTTCATTGAGGGTATTTTTCTTACTTCCAACAAATAACTGTCTGTGAGAATGGCCAAAGACACCCGCAAAGATATTTTTATCATTAAGCATTTGAAATGTTTTATGTAAATTTTCAGAACTTTCTATGTAACTCCAATTACCATATGGAAATAAATTTGCATGAGAGAAATATAGTTCTCCAATACTGTAATTATTATGCCATGAAAAAAAATCTTGAAGAAATATGTTAGATATTTTATTCAAAGTCCAGTTAACAGACTCCTCAACAAATTTTGGAAGATTATAAATTGAATTACTCATCCCAGATTGAAGATCAAAATAGAATTGATCATGATTGCCTTTAATAAAAATTACCTCATTTTCACTTCGGTATTCATCTAACATACTTAAAACCTCTAAGGGTTGGCAACCATAAGTCAAAATATCACCTAAAATAATTGTAATATCAATTTTCTCATTTTTTAATTTTTTTAATACAATCCCTAGTGAGTCAGCATTTGAGTGAATGTCTGAAATAACTGCAATTTTAATTTTCATTTGATTTTTTTCGTTTGATCATCATCTTATCAAATCTTGGCATTATAATTTGATCCTTTGGTGATATTCCATCACGAGCTAATACCCTCTTGACCGTTAACCACAAAATTTTCAAATCAAGTAATAACGATTGATTATCTACATACCAAATATCTAGTTCAAATTTTTCTTCCCAAGAAATAGCGTTGCGTCCATTTACTTGAGCCCATCCTGTTATGCCGGGTCTAACTTCATGTCGTCTAGATTGTTTATCAGAATAGAAATTTAAATACTCAATTAGTAGGGGTCTTGGTCCAACTAAACTCATATCACCTCTCAAAACACTCCATAAACTTGGTAATTCATCCAGACTTGTAGACCTTAAAAAATTTCCAAATTTTGTAAGTCTATCATTTTCGGGTAGTGGATTTTTATTTTTGTCATAGTCGTTTGTCATCGTTCTAAACTTATAGATTTTGAAAATTTTTTTATTTAATCCAGGTCTTGGCTGAATAAATAATATTGGGGAGCCAAGTTTACTTTTTACCATAGTTGAAATTATTAAATATAAAGGAATAAAAAAAGGTAGGCAGATAAGTATAATTATAATTTCAATAATTCTTTTGAGGAAAAACCTATACATTTTTATTAATAATATTTATAAAAATTTTGTTATATTTTTGGACAGCTATATCGGTTGCATAATTTTTTTTAGCAATTTTTAATGCATTTTCTTTTTGCTCTTTTATTAATATTTCATTTTGGGTGTATAATAAAAAATTTTCAATAGCTTTTTCATTTAAAATCGATGGTAAGGAGTAACCAATATTTGTATTTTTTATAACCTCTTTTTGCCATCCTTCATAATTAATTAAAATTGGTTTACCTGCAGCAAGGGTATCAAAAAACTTATTAGCTGAATTAGACCATAACTCTTTGATAGGGATGACAAAAGAACTGCCCATATCACTTTCGTAATATATTTGTGGTAAATCCTGCTTCGATACAGATTCAAGTATGAATATATTTTTGTTCAAAAAACCCTTGTCAGTGGCTTTCTTTAAAATTGAATTTTTTTCAACTCCATTGCCAATTAATACAAAAACTATGTTTGGGTCTAAAGGAAATAACTTACTTGCTAATTCAATAACATAATCAAGTCCATTTACTTTACCAAATGTGCCTGCATATAAAATTGTAAAACGAGGCTTTAAGCCAATTTTGTTTGTTAAAAAAAATTTTTTACTGTTGAAACCTTTTTGAAAACGATTAATTTCTGAAATATTTTCTATAACTTCAATTTGCTTATAAACTAATTCAGGATAACGCGAAGTTATAGACTTTTTCATATCAATCGATAATGGCACTATTACTGAAGCATTTTTATAAATTATATACTCTAAGAAATATAAAACTTTATGTATAAACTTACTTTTTATAGCTCCAATGGCAATTACAGCTTCTGGCCAAATATCTCGGGTTTCAAATATGAATGGTGTTTTTTGAAGCCACTTTTTTATTAGCGTAGGTACTCCAATTGTAAGAGGCGTGGATGTCGCTAACACAACATCTCCTTTTAAAGCAAGTAATTTTAATGAAGAAAACCAAAGAAACTTCAAAAAAACACTTGAACGAATTAAATACGACATTTCATTTTTATAAGGTAAATAAATGTAGTGAACTATTAACCCTTTTTTTTTTATTTTAAACCAGCGTTTATTTGTTTTATACATTTGATCGGATGTTGAAGTTAATATTTCAACATTATGACCACAATTTAAAAATCCTTTTGCTAAATCATAAGAGCGTGTGCCACCTGACTCATTAGGAAATTTGAAATACTGGTGTAAATATATTAATTTCATATTGAAAGTAATTTAAAAATATTAAATTTTTTCAAAATGATACTTATATATCTACAATCTCCAAGTTGGATTTTTAGTGATATTTTTAATATCCATAATTACCTGTATATCAGTTGATATACGTGAATAATCATCTGAATTATATTTTTTAAATTGTTTGTGACTAACAGCCACAATTATAGCATCATATTTTTTAGTTGACATAAATGGATCGTTGATCATTTTATATTCTTGACTGGTGTGTTCTTTATCAATCCATGGGTCATAAATATCTATATTAGCACCGAAAATATTTAATTCTTTTATTACATCAATTACTCTGGTATTTCGTATGTCCGAGCAATTCTCTTTAAATGCTAAACCTAAAATTAAAATATTAGAGTTTTTTAAAACCTTTCCTACATTGTTCATTTCTTTAATTGTTTTTTCAGCAATAAATTTTCCCATACCACTATTAATCTGCCTAGCAGCTAATATCAAATCTGGCTTGTATCCAATTTCTTCAGCTTTAAAAGTAAGATAGTATGGGTCAACACCAATACAATGCCCACCCACAAGTCCTGGTAAAAATTTAATAAAATTCCACTTTGTAGCTGCAGCATCTAATACTTCATTTGTTTCTAAACCCATCTGATCAAAAATAAGAGCTAATTCATTAATTAAAGCTATGTTTACATCACGTTGAGTATTTTCTATCACTTTAGATGCTTCAGCGACTCTAATACTAGATGCCAAATAAGTGCCAGCAGTAATTATTTCTTTATAAAGATTATTTACATCTTTAGCAGTTTTTGCTGTTGATCCAGATGTTACTTTACGAATATTAGTAATAGTTCGTTCTTTATCACCCGGATTGATTCTTTCTGGAGAATAACCGCAGAAAAAATCTTTATTAAAAACTAAACCTGAGGATTTCTCTAAAACAGGTACACAAATATTTTCAGTTACTCCTGGATACACTGTTGACTCATAAATGATGATATCATTTTTATTTAATACGCTCCCAACGCTTTTGGAAGAATCAATTAATGGTTTCAAATCAGGTTTGTTATCTAGATCAACTGGTGTAGGTACTGTAACAATATAAATGTTGCAATTTTTTATGTCTTTAATATCTGATGTAAAAATAATTTTTGACTTAACAAAGTCTAATGACGAGCTATCAATTTCATGAGTTTTGTCATTACCCTCTTGAAGGTCTTGTATACGTGTCTTATCAATATCATAACCTACTACATCGAACTTTTTAGCAAAGGCAACTGCTAGAGGTAGTCCAACATAACCAAGTCCTATCAAGCATATTTTTTTTTTATTTAAATCCAATTAACAAACAACTCCTAATTATTTATATTCTAGATATACTTATAACTTATCATTTTTTTCTGATAATAAATTTTATTATGGTATTAAAAGTCATACTCACTGTTATAAAAAAAGCTATAAAACCTCCAAAAAACTTTTTAAAAAGTTCATATCTATATCCAACATTATTAGGAGATTTTATAGAAAAAAAGCTTTTATATAATTCTTTAAAAGAATTGATGTTACTAATTTTCATACCTGGATTAGAGTCATCTAATCTACAATTAGCATCCCTTAATATATAGGTTTTTATATTATAATTTCTTTTGGCGCTTAGAGTAAAATCATTATCGCCACCATATTGGACTAGATTTGGATTTATATATCCTACTTGTTTGAGAACAGATCCGCTCATCATAAGAAATCTTGCTGTACCCATATCTATTTTTTCTTTTTCCTTGATAAATTTTTTTGGATGTCTTGTTATATATGGAAAAAAGCTAAAAATTTTAGTACCGCTTGATACTTCAACATCATTTAAATCAAAAGTTCTTGGATGAATTATTTGATTTTTATCTTGTTTAATATTATTTTGTAAAATTTTAAAACTATTATTATCTATCTGTACATCATTATTTGCAAAAACAACAGTGTCTTCATTATTTAAATCATATTGTTTAAATAATACCTTAATGCCTAAATTTATACTTCCAACCCACCAAATTTCTTTTTCAGATAGTAGTATTTTAACGTTTTTATTTTGTTCTATGTTATTAAATGTAACCTTCTCAGGATGATCATCTACTATAAGCACTAAATAATCTTCTTCGATGCTCTGTTGAATTGAAATCAAAAATTTTCTTGTTTGATTAATTCTTGCAAAAGTTGGAACTAAAATATAAATCATTCAAAAAAACTTATTAATTATTAGTCATTTTCAAAAAAGAAGTGAAACAATTATTTAAGAGATGCATACATACCCATGTAAATTGTTAAGAATAATAAAAGTAAAAATGAAAAAATTAGATAAGTTCTGTAA
>MDSV01118697.1_pt1 | contig 13213 bp, 8 predicted proteins | sample 810851 | NCBI WGS metagenome assembly MDSV01 (sample SAMN05326640, study PRJNA326480) | marine metagenome | isolation source: seawater | place: Atlantic Ocean: North East | collected 2012 | reverse complement strand
CTCGGGCGGTACTTGAGCTGCGTCTTGACAAACTCCTCCTCGGAGAGATCGGCGAAGCGGCCCATCTCCATGTTGAACGTGCGGTCTATCGTCGTAATCGGACGGTTCGCGCGGAAGGGGGGGATGGAAGGTGAGACGAGCGGTCGTATCGGTCATCGCGGTCGCGTCGCGCGCCGACGCGCCTCATCGCGTCGGTTTAGGGTTAGACGCGCTCCGAGAGGGGTGTTGAAGTCTCGAGCGGTGTGGCCGCTTCGATCGACGGAGTCGTCTGTCTGCCGAGTACGCACCAGGGTTGGAGTTGTGCGCGTTGACGAACTCCTGGTTGAGTTTCCAGATCTGCTCCCGGATGATGGAGACCTCGCACACGTGGTCTCCGTCGCAGTACTTCTTGTCGTGCTTGCTCATGAACCCCAGGAACGCGGGCGAGTGCTGATGCGCGGAGACAGACTCCCCCACGGAAGACCTGGAGGACATGCTCGCCACCTCATCTGACGCCGAGGCGCCACCCGCGGTGAGACACAGGCCTAGGAGCGCCGCCGCGACGTGATTCTTCATCGTCGACGGGAAAAGACTGTGAGACGGACGTGCACGCGTGCGCGCCGCTCGTTGTGGTGGGGAGAGGCCGCGCGCCTGTAACAATCGCGCGGAAAAATAAACTGTCTACAGCTCTCCTATGATACGGCAAAATCGTGTATCCCACCGAATTTGGAGACTGGAATTTCAGCTGCAAATCGAGCAGTGTAACACCACGATTTACGAAGTGCAATCGGCGCGAGCGACCGAGCACTAGATGCTGCAACCGTCGAGCGTCGAGGTGCCGAGAAAAACCAAAGAAGGCAGCATTTACCCGCGGCCGCGCGCATTGGCATCCGCGTGGCAAGCGGCATCTCGCGGTTCGCACCTCCGACCGCCGACGATGGTGATGACCCGCCGATCCTCCGCCGCGGGCTCCGCCCGCGTCGGTTCCGCGCGGGGCGCGTCCCGGGTCCCCACGGAGGCGAAGCTGGTGTTCGCGGTGGCCGGCATCTTCTTCGCGTTCGGCGCGTTCGCGGTGCTGCAGGAGGACGTGTACCGCACGTCCTACGCGGGCGAGCGCTTCTCCGCGACGTTCCTGGTGCTCATCGTGGAGCGCGGCGTGAACACCGCGGTCGGCGCGCTCGGCGCGCTCCTGCTCGCGCGGTCGGGCGGGGACGAGCGCGATCGGAAAAGATCGCCATCGGAAAAGAAGACGCGCGTCCCGGTGGCGGCCATCGCGACGAGCGGCGTCTCGCAGATGCTCGCGATGGCCTTCGCGAACGAGGCGTTGCGTTTCGTCTCGTTCCCGACGCAGGTCCTGGGGAAGTCGTGCAAGATGATCCCGGTCATGATCGGAGGCGTCGTCGCGGGGCGGAAGTATCGCGCGTCGCAGTACGCACAAGTCGCCGTCGTCACCGCCGGCGTCGTCGCGTTCAACCTGGGCAAGCCGCGGCGCGACGCGCGGAGTCCCAGTCACTCCGGCGCTCCCGTCGCGGAAGACAGCGCGTACGGCTTGGCGCTCATCGCGGCGTCGCTCGCGATGGACCTCGTCACCGCCGCGCTGCAGGACAGGGTCAAGACGGCGACGGCGAGGCTCAACCCGCGCCGAGCCGGAGCCGACGCTCCGAAGACGTCGATGTTCGAGTCGATGCTGTGGACCAACGCGGGGGGCGCGTGCGCGGCGTTCGCGCTCGCCGCCGGCACCGGGCAACTCGGGAGCGGGCTCGCGTTCTGCGCGCGTCACGTCGCCGCGGCGAAGAACGTCGCGTTCTACGCGCTCGCGTCGGTCATCGGTCAGCTCTTCGTGTACTTCACCATCACCGAGTTCGATCCGTTGGTGCTGAGCACGGTCACCACGACGCGCAAGATCTTTTCCACCGTGTACAGCGCGGCGCGCTCGCCGGAGGCGGCCATGACGCGGACGCAGTGGGGCGGGTGCGCCGCGGTGTTCGCCGCGATCGCGTGGGACACGCTGGAGAAGTACCGCAGGGCGCACGGCGCGAAGAGGCTGGGCGGGAAGAAGGACGCGTAGAGGACGACGAGGTTTATCCAATAGACATATTATCATTTATTAACAGAACCGAACGTAGTACTTCGGCCCACTGCCCGGCGCGCGCGAGTCGCGATGGCTCCCAAGTACGTGCTCGGGGTGGACGGTGGCACCGGTGGCATTCGCGCCGGTCTGTTCGAAATCGCCACGGGCGCGCCCGTGGGGTTCGCGGATACCCCGTACGACACCACCCACCCCGAGCCCGGTTACGCGGAGCAAAATCCGAGCGACTGGTGGGACGGAATGGGCGCTTCCGTGCGCCGCGTTCTGGCCGAGACCGGGGTCGCGCCCGAGGACGTCGCGGGCCTGTGTTGCGACACCACGTGCTGCACGGTTGTCGCGCTGGACGACGCCGGAGACGCGCTCATGCCGTGCATCCTCTGGATGGACATGCGCGCGGCGGAGCAGACCGAGCAGGCGCGTCGGCTTTTCCCGGAAAGACCGTCGCTCCGAGACTTCGCTTTTCGCGGTCGCGCGCCTCGAATCCTTCACGACACCCTCACGCGCGCGCCCTTCTGACGACCCGCGTCCTCGCCTCCCGGCGACGCTCCCTCGCGTGCGCGCGTCTCGCGCAGGTCCTGGCCACGGGCGACCCCGCGCTGCGCGTGTGCGGCGGCGGCGCCGGCCCCGTCTCCGCGGAGTGGATGATCCCCAAGGCTCTGTGGCTGAAACAGAAAAAGCCGGCGCTCTTCGCGTCGGCGGCGAAGATCTGCGAGTACCAGGATTACCTCAACCTGAAGCTCACGGGCGTGTACTGCGCGAGTCTGAACAACGTCGCCGTGCGGTGGCACTTCGTGGACGGCGCCCCGCCTTGGTCTTTGCTCGAGAAACTGAACCTGGAGGACCTCGCGAACAAGTGGCCGAAGGACGCGCTCGCGCCCGGCGCGCGCGTCGGCCGCGGGCTCACGAAAGCCGCCGCCGCGCACCTCGGCCTCCCCGTCGGCCTCCCCGTCGCGCAGGGCGGCGCGGACGCGTTCATCGCGATGATCGGGCTGGGGGTGATCCGACCCGGGCAGCTCGCGCTCATCACGGGCTCGTCGCATCTGCACCTCGGCGTCGCGCCCGCCGGCGCGCGCGTCGGCGGCCCGGGCGTGTTCGGCGCGTACGCCGAGGCGTTGCCCGGCGTCGCCGGCGTCGTGGAGGGCGGCCAGACGAGCACGGGCTCCGTCGTGCGCTGGTTCAAAGCGCTGTGCGGCGGCGACGAGACGTTCTACGACGACCTCAACGAGGCTGCGAAGCGCGTCCCGCCGGGGTGCGAGGGCCTGGTGGTGCAGGAGCATCTGCAGGGGAACCGCACGCCGCACGTGGACCCGGCGTCGCGCGGCGTCGTGTTGGGACTCACCTTGCGACACGGCCGCGCGCACGCCTACCGCGCCATCCTGGAGGGCATCTCGTTCGGCACGAGGCTCATCTTCGACAGCATGGCGGACGCCGGGTACGTGCCCGAGTCCGTGACCGTCGCCGGAGGCGCGACGCGCTCGGACGTGTGGCTGAAAATACAAGCAGACGTCGCCGGCGTGCCGTTCAAACGCACGAAGTGCGCCGACGCGCCGGCGCTCGGCTGCGCGGCGCTCGCCGCCGTCGCCGCCGGCGCGCACGCCGACGTGCCCGCGGCGGTCGCCGCGATGGTGCACGACGCTGGTACTATAACCCCCGACGCGGACGCGCACGCCGCGTACGCCGCCGCGTACGCGGCGTACAAAGCCACCTACCACGCCACGAAACGCGTCGTCCGCGCCGCCGCCGCGGGACGTGGCGGCGGCGACGGCGACGCGGGACTCGACGCGCCAAGGGAAAAAGAAAACGCGTCGCCTTTCGAAATTTCGGTGCCGGGCCCGCGGACCCGCGCGGACGCGGCGGACGCGCCGCGCGCCGTCGTCGCGCCTTCGCTCCTGGCCGCGGACCAAGGCAACCTCGCGTCCGAGGTGGCGCGCATGCTCGCGGAGGGCGCGGACTGGCTCCACGTGGACATCATGGACGGTCGGTTCGTGCCGAACCTGACGATAGGACCGCCCGTGGTGGCGCACCTGAGAAACAAGACGCGGCGCGCCGACGCGCCTCCGGCGTTCCTGGACTGTCACTTGTCGTGCGCGGACCCCGACGCGCTGGTCGAGCCCCTGGCGGCGGCGGGCGCGAGCTCGGTGACGTTCCACTGGGAGGCGGTGGACGGGGACGCCGCAAGGGCGCGCGCGCTCGCCTCGAAGATCCGCGGGCTGGGCATGCGCGCGGCCATCGCGCTGAAGCCGTCCACGTCCGCGGACGGCGTCGCCGCGCTCGCCGAAGCCGGCGAGCTGGACATGGTGCTGTGCCTGAGCGTCGAGCCCGGGTTCGGGGGGCAAACGTTCATGCCCTCCGTGCTCCCCAAGATCGCGGCGCTCAGGGCGAGATGCCCGAAACTGGACATCCAGGTGGACGGCGGCGTGAACGCGCGGACCGTCCGCGAAGCCGCGCGCGCCGGAGCCAACGTCCTCGTCGCCGGGAGCGCGGTGTTCGGCGCGGCCGACCCGGCGGCGGCCATCGCCAACCTCCGCGCGGAGGCGGTCGCCGCGCCGCTCGCGTCGCGAGACACACTCGCGACAGAGTGAAGAGCGGCTTCTTCCCGCGCGGGAAGGCGACGGGAGCGATGCTGTGTCTACGTGCGATACCAACACCGTCTACGACGCATCCGGGAATCACCGGATGCGTGAAGTCTCTGTCGTCTATCCTTTCCAGATGGGAGAGCGTCCGTCCCGCGTCCCCTACGCGACCCGCGGCCTTGAAGGGTACCCCGACCCGCGAAGCGCTCTGGCAGAATGCCAGGTCGTGATAAAAGCAGGTCGGCAGTGCCGAAAAAAAGTTCCCCCGCGGTGACCGCCGCCTCTCAGAGCTGTAGGCGCCGCGCGTCGCGGTGGGTGGTGCATTTACAGCGCCCCCGCCCGACCGCGACCTCAAGGATGGTGTCGGTCGATCCCCCCCGGGGCGCTGCTGCGGCGGTCCCGTCGCGGGACCCGCCCCCGCGTTGGATCCCCGCGGAGACGGCCGGGGCTACGGCCACCTCATCCGGTACCGTCGACGCCGCTTCGGGGCGAGACGGCGTTCTTCGCCGCGGGAGCTCGTGCGAGACGCGCGCCGAGAGCGCGGACACGGAGAAACGCACGCGCGAGTGGCTGTACGCGGTGTTCTTCCTGCTGACGATGTCCCAGGCGCTGCCGCTGACCGCCATCCAGGTGCTCCTCAATCGCGACCTGGGGTTAGCGGAGCGCCCGGAGCAGGTGAACAAGTACTTCGCCGTCGAGTTTTCCGCGTCCATGCTCAAGCCCGCGTACGCGCTGCTCTCGGACCTCTGCCCCATCTTCGGCAGACGCCGCGTGCCGTACATGGCGCTGGGCGCGTTCGCCTACGCGGTGGCGCTGCAGTTCTACGCGCGCGTGGACTCCGTGGACTCGCTGTACGCCGCGGGCGTGTCCTCCGTTGTCGTCTTCGCGATTTGCGAGACGGGCGCGGACGGCGCGCTCGTGCAGCTGAGCGGCGGCGACTCCAAGAAGGCCATGCGCGTGCAGGCAGCGGGCATGCTGATGCGTTCGGCGGGGAGCTTCACGGCGACGGCGCTCTCCATCCCCCTGCTCGCGCTCACGGACGCGAGGACGGTCGTATCGCTCGCCGGAGTCTTCGCCCTCGCCGCCGCCGCCGCCGCGTGCGCCGTTCCAGAGCCGAAGAGAGAGGGACCCGAGAGAGGGACCCGGTACGCGTTCCGACGCGTGCCGACGCGAGACCTCGGAGAGGGAGACGATCGAGATGATCGCGGGGGTTTGCTGGAGGGAGACGCCGAGGACGCCGAGGACGCGCGAGGAAGGACGACGCCGAGACGACGACGACGGGATGACGACGCCGGGGCGTTCGGTTTCTCGGCGGCGGGGGCGCGATCCGCGGCGCGCGCGGCGCTGGCACCGTTTGCGCCGTGCTTCACGCCGCGCGTGGCGACGTGCGCCGTGTTCCTATTCGCGTATCGGCTTCCCCCCACGTCGCTCGTGACGTTCACCACGTTCGCGTACGCGCAGTTCACGCTGCCCGCCTGGGGGTACAGCGTCATGCTGCTGCTCTCCATGCTCGGCGGCATCCTCGCGACGGCGGGGTACCGGCGCGCGGCGGCGGCAGAGTACGCGCACGCGCCGGGCTTGGCGTTTTCGTTCACGCTCAAGACGTCCTTCGCGATGGGCGCTGCCGTGAACGCGGTCTGCGGTCTCGCGCGCCTGCTGGTGGTGGACGCCTGGGACGGCTCGCGGGAGCCCTCGGCGGCCCCGTTGGTGCCTCTCGCGATCAGCAACGTCGTCGCGTCCGGGGGCTTGATGTTCGGGTACATGCCCATCTTAGCGCTGGCGGCGAAGATCGCGCCGCCCGGCGTCGAGGCGTTCGGATTCGCGTCAATGCTCTTCGTCTCCGACCTCGCGACCACCGCGGGCTCGGCGCTGGCGGCTTCGCTGACGGAGGCAATGGAGCTGGGAAGCGGCGCCGACCGCTCGTGGAGCAACCTTCCTTCGTTCATATGGATGTGCGCGCTGTTCAAGTTCGCGCCGCTGGCGCTGTTGCCGTTCGTGGACGCGCGCGACGGCGCGGAGGACGCGACGGGCGCGTCGTATCGCGAGGAGACGGAGGAGGAGAACGAGCGATGACGACGACGACGCGTGGCGCGGCGCGAGGGACGCGCGAGGAACTATTACCTATTGATAGAGATACGACACTAGCTCTAGAGCCACCATTTTGTATTACTCGCTTCCCGTTAGAACCAAGAACAGATCACGTCACCGCGTCGAAGCACCGAGTATCATGTCGAGTATCATCCGACGATAGCCTTCTCTTTGGTCGCCGCCGCGTCGCCCGCACGCTTCACGAAGTCGTCGTGCAGTTTCTGCAGCGCCTTCTCGGCGCGCTTCGCGTCATCCTCCGGCATCTTCGCCTTTTTGATCGCGTCCATCCCGCGCTTGCGCGCGTTGCGCACGGAGATCTTCGCGGACTCGCCCGCGCGCTGCGCCATCTTCCCCACCTCCTGCTTCGTCTCGCGGGTCATCTCCGGGACGGGCACGATCAGGGTGTCGCCGTCGTCCCGGGGATTGAAGCCCAATGGAGACTCGGCGATCGCTTTCGTCACCGCGCCTTTCAGGGACGGATCGTACAGAAGCACGGCGAGCGTCTGCGCGTCGCGCGCGGCAACCGACCCGAGGTGCTGCAGAGGCGTGGGCTCGCCGTACGCGTCCACGGTCAGGTTCTCCAGCATCCCGGGACTCGCGCGACCGACCCGGAGTTTCCCGAGATCGCGCTCGAGCGACTCCAGCGCGCTCTCCATGGCGCGGCGAATCTCGGTTTCGTCGTACTCGGCGACCGACGCGTCGGAAGCGCCATCCTTACCTCCCGTCGCGCTCGCGTCGTCCTCGGAATCGTCCCGAACGGAAGCCGCGGATTTGCCCGTCTTCTTCTTCTTCCCGCGGCGCCACGCCAGAGCGCTGGCGTGCGCCAACGGGGGGGCGAGCGCGGCCTCGCGGCGGACGAAGTGCGCGGCAGACATACCGATGGCGCAGACCGGGGGTCGGGGAACCCCCGCGAGTGACGCGAACGAGACGCGCGAGAGGCGGCATGCGGAGGGCGCGCGAAGGCTGGGCGCCGCGAGCGCGTGGACGCGCTCCACGAACGCTCGAGCCGCTCGACGAGCCGACATCGCGTTGGTCGCGATCGGTTGCGCGTTCGCGCGCGCAGGACTGGTCGGCCGGAGGGCCGGGCCTCCTCGCGACTCGAGCCAGAAACCCGGCGAGATTTTTTTGTCAACAACGTTCGTTCCTCGATGGCCAGCGTGGCGCAGCTCGACGTCCGCACCGCGGACGTCCCAACCATAACGACGGCACGCAAGGATCGCGAGCGCGTCATGGCGAGCGTCGCGCCGATGTCGACGCGCGCACTGCGTCCGGCGACGGCGCTCGCCCAGTCAGGTGACGTGGACGCCGGTCGTCGTTGTCGCGGGGTCGCCAGCGATCGCTCGACGACGTTCGCGCGTTTTTCGAACGTCGATGCTAAGTCCCTCGGGTCGCAACGCGCGCTCGCCACCGGGATCGACAGAGACGGCCTGACCTCACGCTCGACCCGTCGTGGCACGACCGTGACCCCTCGCGCCGCGGCGCGCGACTCCGCGGACGATCCGTCCGCCGCAGCGCCTTCGCACGCGCCTCGTGCGTCGTCGCCTCGAGAGCTCTGGGAACTCTCCGGCCGGTCATCAGCCGCGCGCAGCGTCGGCGTCGGCGTCGGCGCGTCCCCTTCCCCTCCCCCGATGACCCCCACGCTCGCCGCCGGCGTGGCTCTGTTCGGCGGTGTGGTGTTCGCCGCGGTGTCCCGGCGCGCGGCGTCCCGGCGCGAGGAGCTCGAGCTCCAGCGCAGGTTCCGCGGCGAGCTGATCCGCCGGCGGTTGAGAACGGCGGTGGGCCGCGAGACTGGCGACTGGCGGGGCCCGACCGGCCCGTCCGGCGCCGACCGAGCGGACGAACACGACTCGTACCGAGAGGTGGACTACGCGGGCGACCGTTTGATGTCCGCGCGGGACGTCGCGTTCGCGCGCGCTCGGGGTCTGGTCAGGCGGGACAAGACCGAAGATGCGGCGTTTCTGCGCGAAGCCGACGCGCGGAACCGCCGCGACGCCGCCGCCGCCGCGGCGATTTCGCGCGGCGACTTTTCCGGCGTCGCGCGCGGCGACGCGCCGCCGCGACCGCCGCGACCGCCGCGCGCTGCTGGGAACGATCGAACGGGCGACGCCGACGGTTTCCTCTCGAAACCGCGGGGAGCGGCGGCGATGGACGTGGAGCCCGCTGCGGTCCGCGTGACCTTGGGCGTGACCTGCGCGGTCGCGCCGGGGCAAACCGTGTGGTGCACCGGGGGCGCTCCGGCGCTGGGCGGCTGGGACATGCGCGCGAGCGTGCCCATGGACCGCGTGGGCGCCGACCGGTGGCAGTGCGTGCTCGCCGTGCCCTTCGGGCCGCTGGAGTACCGGTACGTGCTGGCGACGGAGATGCCCGAGACCGGCGGGACGCGGATGGAGTCCGAGCTCGGGAACGCGCGCAGCCGCGTGGTGGTGTCCGACAACGGGCCGCAGCTCTTCGTCGAGGAGACGTCGCCCGCCTTCGCGTCGCCGGCGCCGGCGGGGACGCCGCCGCGGCGCGCGCCAAGCGACGCCGTCGCGCGCCTCGCGCGGAAACACGCGGTGGACGCGGATGCGGTGGCGGAGATCCTGGATCTCACCAGGGGAAACGAGGGCGCCGCGGACAAAGTGCTCGCCGCGGCGTCGCGCGGACTGGCCGCGCCAGCCGGCGGCGCCGCCGCCACCGCGCTCGGCGACGGCGCGCGCAGACGCGCGTTTTCGTCGGACGTCGACGTCGCCGAGCGTCTGCGCGGTCCCCGCGGGGGGCAGTTCGCGGCGGCGGCGGCGGCGATGGGCGCGCCCCTGGACGGAGACGACATCTCCGAGGTGGCCATGAACGACGACGTCACGGTGGTGGAGGACTTCACCGACGTGAGCGACGACGAGCTGGCGCGGCTCGTCGCCGACTTACGCAGAGAACTGGGCGACGAGTGATGAGAGTGCCGGAGAAGCGCGACGAGCTATGTAGATATCGTCGTGTGTACGTTTTACCCTCCCGCCGTGCGCGCGCGGAACTTTCCCCCCTGCCTCTTGGGGTACTTCTTGCGCACCTTCTTCGCCGCCTTCTTCTTCCTCTCTCCGCGCGGCTTCGCGAACCCGTCCTCCCAGGCGGCGCTCTCGGCGTCGGCGTCCTCGCCGTCCCCGCCGCCCGCGTCGCCGTGGTGCCCCGAGGTGTACACCGCGCACCGCACGCCGCTCGAGTCCGTCGCTTCGCCCGACACCCTCTGACCTTCGACCTTCGCGGCGGGCGCCACCACGAGCGCGCCGACGCCGCCGCGCGCGAAGGCGCCCACGCGCCTTCCGCAGAGGGCGCCTTCTTTTCCTTCGCCCGCCGCGCCCGCGCCGTAGACCGCCACCGGCGAGCACCGCAGCGCGTCGCCGTCGTGCCAGCGGCTCCGCCCCCTCGGCGGGCCCGTCGCGCGGCGCGCGTCGTAGAGACGCACGCCGTCGCCGCCGCCGCGGGACACCCAGACGGCCCACTCGTCCACGGCGACGCCGCCGAGCGGCGCCTCGGCGTCCGTCTCGAGCGCGGCGTCGACGGGAACGCCGCCTAAACCGCGCTCGGCGTCGTCCCAGAAGAGCGCCACGGGCGTTCCGCGCGCCGCCGAGGCGACGCGCGCGTCCCACATGGCGGCGACGCCGTCGCGCGCCGCCACGACGAGGTCGCCGTGCGTGGCGACGGAGAACCGAGATCGGGGCGCGACCGAAAAAGAGGCGGCGGCGTAAAAGTCCGGGAAAAACGCGTCGGGGATCCGCACGCGGTGGTCGACCTCGAGCGTCCCCAGGTCGACGGCGACCAGGTGCGCGTCGTCCTCTCGCGCCGCCGACCGAGCTACTGTCCAGAGTCTCGGCGTGCACGAGCCCGGCCCGCGCGGCGCGAACGCGCGGTCGCCGGCGGCGCCGTACGTCACCTCCCCCCCTGAGACGGCGACGGCGTCCACGCCCCGCGTCGTCGCCGCGTCGTCGGCGTTGTTAAACCCCGCGCCCGGCCCGTCGATCCGCGCGTGGCTGTGCACGAGCGGGGTCTGAGGTGCCTCCGCGAGGGGTGCGACGTCCAGGAAGCGCACGACGGAGGTATCGCACGAGGCGCACGCGACTAACGTCGCGTTCGGGATCGCGGCGAGGGACGTGAGGGCGAACTCGTTCGCGCGGGTCACCTCGGTTTGCGCGGCGCCGTCCCACTCCGCCACCGCGTTGCATCGCGCGTGCTTCACCTCGAGCGTGTCGGCGTCCCACACCGTGAGCCGCCCGGCGGCGTCTCCGGCCAGGAAGGTCCCTGGCCCGGCGGCGAGCGCGGTCCACGCCTTCGCGCCCGCGGGGTTGGGGAGCGTGGCGATGCGTTTCCCGCTCTCGGTCGCGCCGTCGCCGCCGTGGAACCAGAGCTTGATCTTGCTTCCGTCGCAGGAAACCGCGGCGGCGTCGTTCGCCAGCAGGTGCCGCGCCGACTGCGGGCCGACGCCGCGGAACTTGGCGCGCGGGCGGGGGATTTCCGTGTTTCCCGTGTCACTACTAATCGCACGCGCGAGGGCGCGCGACGAGCACGACTCAGCGGCGACCGAGCGGATTCGCGCGTCGCGCGGATTTCGCGGCGTCGCTTCGTGAGCGCGTCGTTCGAAATCGTCGTCGTCCTCGTCGAACGCGACGCCGTCCGACGCCCACGCGACGCCGTCCTCCGTTTCGTCGTCCACGGAATCGTCCTCGTCCTCATCTTCGACCGTCGACGAATTTCTCCGCCGCGGGAGCCACGGGTCCGCCGCGAGAAAGGACGCGCACGTCGCCGCCCACCCCTTGCGCGCCGCCGCCGCTGCCAGCTCAGCGGGGCCGCCCGCGGGAGGTGTGGACCGCGGCGGCGCGCCCGCTCGAGACGGCCGCGGTACGTACGCGGCGGCGCTCCCGGCGGGCGCCGCGCGCCCGAAGAGCTTTGCGTGCTGCGCCTGACGTACCGGGCTCGAGCGTGCGAGCTCAGCGAGCTCGGCGCACGTCGCGCCCAGGCGCGCGACCGACGCGGGGTCGCAACGCGCGAACACCTCTTCCCACAAGTGGCCGGGCAACACGGACGACGCGGCGACGGATCTTCCCGCGCGGAGGCAAGCCCCCGCGCGGAAGCCCCCGCTTCGCGCCGCGGGGGAGGCGGATCGCGGCGAGCGCGCGGCGTCGGGACTGCCGCCGAGCCCAGCGATTTTAAGGCTCGCCATGCGTCGCGTGGCGGCGCCGGAGGCGTCGTCCGCCGAGAAGTGCGCGGAGAACAGTTCCCAGAGGGTCTCCACGACGACGCGAGGCTCGTCGTCTTCGCCGCGGCGGCGCGCAAAGACGCGGCGCACGCGGTGGTACGGCGGCTCTCCAGGCTCGGCGCGGAGGCTGGCGGTCGCCGCGTTCGTCTCGGCGCTTTTCGCGCCCCATGCGCTTTCGCCCTCGAGAGCCGAGCTTTGGCTCTCGGACCTCGTTCGCGAAACTCGGAGGAATTCGGCGAGCGGCGTCTCCGTCTCTTCGCCCTTCTGCACGCGCGCGCTCCACGCGTCCGCGCCGCTCTTGCGCCGCTCGGCGGCGGCGTCCTCGGCGACGACCACGAAGACGTCTCCGACGCCGCACGCCACGTCCGCGCCGGTGTCCAGCGACACCACGGTACCGCCGTGCTGGATCCGGCCGAACAGGCGCCGGACGTCGCGCCGGATCTGCGCCGCGTCGTGTAGGTGATGATGACGATGACGATGCGGAGCTCCTCCTCCGTCTCGGGAAGACGAACGTCCGTCGTCGTGCTGGCGCGCTCTTCGCGACGCGCTCTTCGGGGGGATCACTCCCTGATGATGAATCTCACCGGACTCGTGCTCGAGGTGCTCGCGTTTCTCGCGCTTATCCTCGTGTCGCCTCTCGCGCTCCGCCTTGCGTCGCTCCTGCTCCAGCCTCTGTTCCTTGGCTCGCGCCTTCTGCTCCCTACCGGACATCCCGGGCTTCCAATGCTTCTTGCTGCCCTTCCCGAGCTGCGACGACAGCCCACCCGCCGGCGACGCGCCATCGTCGGAATCGTCGCTACTCGACGGACCGGTGCGACGTCCCCGTCCCATCGCGAGACCGCGGGACCGCGCGCGCGCGCGGGGTGCTGTGGGTGTGTTTTTTTTCTTTTTTTTTCCTCGGTGCCGCACTTTTTGTGACATTATGGCCCGTAGCCTTAAATTGCTATGGGACCGAATCCAGACTGTGAATTACAAGTATGTAGGTAGCTACGACCCGTAAACTACATCCATAATTTTAATTGATGATTAGACCCTCGATATTTTTCGGGTCGGCATTTTTTTTCCGATTTCGATTTTTCGATTTTTTTTGCAAAAAAGATCACCCATACGTCGAAACGCGAATTGTGTTAAAAAGTTTATATAGCGCGACCATGTCTTCTCTTGCATCTTCCGCTCATACCTCCGTGAATACAGCGATACCCATCAGAACATCGAACTTAAGCACGGATGGGCTGGATTAGTACTAGGCTGAGGAATCGCCCG